>OCTW011585688.1_pt1 | contig 22837 bp, 17 predicted proteins | sample 1539671 | NCBI WGS metagenome assembly OCTW01 (sample SAMN02144230, study PRJEB22623) | gut metagenome | biome: sheep rumen | host: Ovis aries | place: New Zealand | reverse complement strand
AGCCGGCGACACGTTCATGGGTCTGAACCTGAGCCACGGCGGTCACTTGAGCCACGGTTCGGCGGTGAACTTCAGCGGACTGATGTTCAATGCCATCGGTTATGACCTGAAGGAAGAGACCGGGCGCGTGGATTATGACGACTTGGAGATGAAGGCGCGTACGCACAAGCCGAAACTGATTATCGCCGGCGCGAGTGCGTATAGCCGCGAGTGGGATTATGCCCGCATCCGCCGTGTAGCCGACGAGATAGGCGCAATCTTCATGGTGGATATGGCGCACCCGGCAGGACTGATTGCCGCCGGACTGCTGGTGAACCCGCTGAAGTATGCGCATATCGTGACCTCGACGACCCACAAGACGCTTCGTGGTCCCCGCGGCGGCGTCATTCTTATGGGCAAAGATTTCGAAAACCCGTGGGGCAAGACTACGCCGAAAGGCGAGATCAAGAAGATGTCCGCCCTACTCGACTCCGCCGTCTTCCCGGGTACACAAGGCGGACCGCTGGAGCACGTGATAGCGGCTAAAGCAGTGGCCTTCGGCGAAGCGCTGACGGAGGAGTTCAAGATCTATCAGAAACAGGTGAAGACCAATGCTGCAGTCATGGCGCAGGCGTTCATGGACAAGGGTTACAAGGTCATCTCCGGCGGTACGGACAACCACTCGATGCTGATTGACCTGCGTCCCAAGTTCCCGGAGCTGACGGGTAAAGTAGCCGAGCAGGCGCTGGTAGCTGCCGATATCACAACCAACAAGAACATGGTTCCGTTTGACAGCCGTAGCGCGTTCCAGACTTCGGGTTTGCGTTTCGGTACCCCGGCTATCACCACCCGTGGTCTCAAAGAAGACCGGATGGGATGGATCGTCGAGCTCATCGACCGCGTGCTCGTTGATGTACAAAATAACAGCATCGCTAACACGAAGGTCATCGATGCTGTTCGGGAAGAAGTGAACCGCGAGATGAATCAGCACCCGCTGTTCGCTTGGTAAGAGTTATATACCCCGTTGTTTACGGAAGTGATTTGGAGTGAGCCCCGTGTGCTTCTTCGTATATTGACAGAAGAATGACGCATTGGGGAACTCCATTGCTTTTGCAATCGCCTGAATGGGCAGCGTGGTACTACGGAGGTAGTGCTTGATCTCAGCGACCGTCACCTCGGCAATCCATTCGCCGGCAGACTTACCACTGCGGTCCTTGCAAATCTCCGACAGGTACTTAGGCGTGAGTCCTAACTCGCGTGCGTACCATTGCACCTCGCGTACATGCGGGTATTGGTGGAGCTTCTGCAGGAAAGCATGGAAGGTATAATCGCTGGAGTTAGACTCCATCCGCATAGAGGTATGATCTGCGGGAATGACCGCTAACTTGTCGATATAATTGAGCATCTCCATCATCGCACCACGGGCAATGAGCATCAGAATCTGCTGGCGGTACGCCGTACGCTTATCCTGCAACTGAAGGGTCAGAAGGTGATAATAGGTATAGAAGAACTCAATGCTGATCTCGTTCAGATGGAAAATAGGATTCTCCTTCACGTACTCCTGCTTCACATACCAGTTGGGCTCGATACGCATGTGATCGAACATGATCTGCTCATAGATGGAAGCATCAACAGTAACTTGCGAGAAGGCGAAGTCCGGCGACATCTTGTATGGACCCAGAGGATGGGTGAAATCCGGAATACGGATAAACAGATCGTCCTTTGCGATACGTAAGGTTTTTCCCCGATACTCGACATCAATATGCCCTGCGCGGCAAAGAATGACAGTCATCGTTGCGGATGAGGTAGTACGGGTCTCACGACAATAACGGAATCCTTCAGGTTCATCCGTAATAAAGAGTAAGTCAGTAGATAGTGTCATAAAGGCAAAATTTCTTGTTTTCGGTGCAAAAGTACTACAATTTTGGCAAATACGCAAATTTTTTGTTATTTTTTTTTGCAGAAACCGTATTTTTTTTGTAATTTTGCAGTCCAAATACCTCTTTTTATGAAAAAAATTGCTATTTTATCGATTTTAGCGCTCTTGTTTTGCGCGTGCTCGGGTAATTCCGATCGGTTGCTCACCTCCGCAACGGGTTCTATTTATGAGTGTCTGATTGTCGGCGATGCAGCCGTCAAGACACCGGTATGCGAAACCATGGGCGCCGATATGTACGGTCTGCCGCAGATGGAGCCGTATTTCACGACGATGTTTGTACCCACGTCGCAGTTTGACGACCTCTTGAAATCCACGCGAAACATCCTTATCGTGGACGTCAACGAGCAGAAATACACGCATATCAAAGCGACCAAGGCGCGTGACGTATGGTCCCAACCGCAAGCTATGCTCCGTATCCAGGCGCCGAGCGACGAGGAGTTCCTGGCATATTGGCAGGCGAACGGCGAGAAAATCCGCGAGTGGTTCGTACAGGAGGAGTTAGCCCGCCAGCTGCGTTTCTACCGCGCGAGCACCAATAAAGAAGCGCGTGCCAAACTCAACAAGAAAGGCTACGACCTGCTCATCCCGGAGGACTTTATGCTGATCATGGACACAACCCTGGCACTAAATGACCAAATGGCAAATGACCAAATGGTAAATGTATTATGGTGTTGCAACAACAAAGGCCCGATGCGCAAAGATATCCTCGTTTATGACTTCCCTTATACGGCGCAGGAGCAGTTCTCCAACGACTCCATCATCGCCATGCGGAATGCCGTCTTAGGCCGCCTCGTCAGCGCCCAGATAGAAGGCAGTCACATGGGTACGGAGTACAAACACTTCCCGCCGGTAAGCCGTCAGGTAGCGGCGCTTAGGGACAGCGTGGGTGGCTTCTACGGGATAGAAACAAGGGGACTTTGGAAGATCGAGGACGGCGAAGCCATGGGCGGACCGTTTGTATCGCTCACGAGGCTCGACCAAGTGAACGGAAGGGTCGTGACCGCAGAGACCTTCCTCTACGCACCGGGTCAGAAGAAGCGTAACGCCCTTCGTCAGGACGAAGCGATCCTCTACTCGCTCACGATGCCGAATGAACGGTAAGGGATTTCCAGCGGTGGAGGCCGTAGAGGCAGTTGGCGCACCAGAAGGCATACTGCGCCGCCATGCAATAATCGCCTGCCCGGAGCCATAAGACGACGCTCAGCAGATCCACCGCCAGCCAGAAGAACCAATGCTCGCGATAGACGAGAATCAGCAGTACCTGCCCCACAAGGGCGGGTACTGTTGTATAGGCATCGAGGTAAGGCTGCGTGTCGTCCGTCCAGGAGGCTAAGCCCCACCCCACCAGCTGCGCGATGACAAGCGTTGCTACTGCGATACCTGCAATCACCGGCCATGCTAACCGCCGTGGCTCGACACGGGTCTCTTCGGCGCCGTCTTCGCCGTTCACACGCAGACGCTGACGCCATACATACACGCCGTAGATCATCGTGAAGAAATAGTAGATGTTGATGCCGATCTCCCCGTAAAAACGCTGGGTATAGCAAAGATACGTGTATATCCCCACCTGCGCAAAACCGAAGAGGAAATTCCATATATTGCCCTGCGCAGAAAGAACGACGGTGCACACTCCGAGACAGCCGCACACCAACGACAGCCACGTGTCATGGGGCATGAGCGAGAAAGTGACCACCTGAATCAGCAGTCCTAACACCAAGAAACTATAATCGAAAATCTTCTGTTTTTTCACTTTTATTTCTTTTTCGGCGCCGCCAAGATCAACTCTTTCGGCTTCGCTTTCAGCTGTTCTACCGCCTGGTAATCCCACTCCTCCTCAAAATCCCAGTTGGACTTGGTCTGTATCTTCTCCGGGAAATAGTAGATCGGCTCCGGTTGCCGTTTCTCACTCCACGAACCGGTAGTCCACTTGCCGTCCCCGTTCTCGTCCAGATAGAGACGCAGGTAATACGCATCGGGTTTGAGGTACTCGAAAAATGCTCCTTCGGGATCAGCCGGCAGTTCACGGAGCACCACGTCTTTGTTGTTCAGCACCTGGATACGCGCCTTCGGCAGATAGGGATTGAGTTTCACGCGCAGCGTCGAGTAGTCGGAGAGCGACTTGACCTGCAACGGGTAAGAGCCCTTGATATGCGTTATTCCGTAGATATCATGGATTGCGGCACTATCGATATGCAGTTCATATTTGCCTTCGGGTTTGAAGTCCGCCAAGAAGATCAGCTGCATCGGCAGCGTGTCGTGCGGCGCAAGAGTGAATGGCATCGGTTTGAGCACCGTATCCACCTTTTCATAGAGATGGATCGAGTCCGGTTCAATGGACGCTATCGGCGTCGTACATTGCAGGCGGAGCGTGTCATTCAATTCAAAGCCGTTACGGGCATTGGTCTTGAGTTCCAACCGGCGGTTTCTGTTCTTCCTCTCCTCCGCTGCCTTGGCTCTCGCATTGAGTTTAGGTGCGCGCCAGATAGCGCGTAAGGTGTCCGTGTACCACTCCAGGCGGTAGAGACTGTCCGTACGGCGGTAACGCGCCTCGATGAAGAGGGAGTCTTGCGCAATGGAGAAACTGTCCGTCAGCCATACAGTCACCGTGTCGCGCTTCGGAGAATAAGACGTAAAATAGTTCAGCGAGTCGCTCAACGGCCGCAAGTCAGGCAGACTGTCCGGCGTAGAAGAGAAATAGATCTGAATCCGATGCTGCTGATCACGAATCGTACGCTGGAGATACAATCGTTGTTGCTCCTCACGAAAGAGCATCAGCGTCGCGCCTTTCACTTCCGGCTCCGGGAGCGTGTCTAACGTAAGCGTGTCTGTCAAGAGGGAATCTGTCAAGAGCGTGTCCGTCGTAAGCGTGTCCGTCATGCGGACAGGCGGCAGGACGGGCTCTATCGGTTCGTCGGCAAAAGCCAGCGCTTCGCCCGGCGAGAGACGGTAGTCGCGGCTGACCTCTTCTACGGCATAAAGCCGATAGGTGCCGGCATGCATGTTACTGATTCGGAAGAAACCCGCAGAGTCTGTACGTGCGACCCGCAGGAAAGTCGTTGACGTGAACGCAGAGTCTTCCATCGTCTCGTGGACGCCGACGAAGATGCCTTGCATCGGATTGAGTGTCGCCGCCTCATAAACGCGACCGGTGTACTCGAGCGTGTCGATCGTCGGACCCGTTGAGAAATAGAAAGAGTAGTTATGGAGCGGCACTTTCTCCCGATAGTCGCATACCGCGTCGCCGAAATTGAGGGTATAAGTGGTGCTATCCCGCAGGGTGTCCTGCAGCAGCACAACGAGTTTTTTTCCTCGCACCTTGACATCCGGCGGCGTCTGTTGCGGAGGGGACATCAGCAGGTTCTGAGCAATATTATCGAGTTGAAGATACTCATCAAAAGTGACCTCAATCCGCTTGCCTTTGAAATTCAGCGCACCCATCTCCGGCTCGCTGCTGCGGGGCTTAGGCGGAGTGGTGTCTTTCGGTCCGCCTTGCGGACCTATCCCACGGTTAGCGCATCCCGCGATAAAAAACGCGAGAAGGAGGACATAAATTATCTTTCGAAGGATCTTCATCTTGTTCTTCTTATTCGTCTAAAGTCTTCAGTTCGTACCCTTGCGCAAGCAACCACTCGATGGCTTTGGGCAAGGTAGCTAACATCCGTTCATTGGATTTGACGGAGTCATGAAAATTGATAATACTTCCCGGTCGGGTACAGCTTTTGATCTGCGCGAGCATGGCTTCGGGTGTCCGCCGCGGGTTATAATCGCGGGTCAAGACATCCCACAGGTAGATGCGGTAGCCTTTTGCTGCAACCGCTTTACGCTCCCATACCCACGTGCGGCCGTAAGGCGGTCTGAACCGGTTTAGGACCGGAGCAGGATAGCCGTTCGGATAGTTCCGCCGGACCGCCTCCTCCCATTTGGCTACATTCTCCATATAGGTCCGGGTGGAGACCTTCCAGCCCTTCATGTGGTTATAGGTGTGATTGCCGATGGCATGCCCGCCTTTCACGACCTGAGCAAACACCTCCGGGTGCTTGTCGATATTCTCTCCGACCATGAAGAACGTCGCCTTCACGCCGTAACGGTCAAGAATCTCCAAAACTTTCGGCGTGACCTCAGGAATAGGTCCGTCGTCGAAAGTAAGATATACCGCCTGCCCCTGCCGGCAGATGCCGTAAGGGTACAGGCGTTGTAATATAGATTTGAGATATTTCAAATTTAGGATCTATGATTTAGGATTTACCATGCGAGGGACGAAGCACCAAGGATAGCGGCGTCGCTGTCCTTGAGGATAGAGATGGATACCGGGATTTTGCCCTTCCAGATCGGCATGAGGTTCTCATCGAGCGCCTCTCGGATCGGATCCATAATCCAGTGACCGGACTTGGTCAGACCACCAAAGAGGATGATCGCTTCGGGCGAAGAGAAATGTACATAATCCGCCAACTTCTGACCGAGCAGATGACCCGTATAATCGAAGATCTCTTTTGCCACCAAGTCACCTTTCTCCGCTGCGTCAAAGACGTCCTTGGAGGTAATATGATCGATGTCTGCCACTTGGCGCAGGAGTGTCGGTTGCGTCGTTGAGGTCACGATCTCTTTGGCGGTACGAGCTACACCGGTAGCCGAAGCATATGCCTCAATACATCCCTTCTGACCGCATCCGCAGAGACGTCCGTTGCCCGAGTGATCGATCTTGCAGTGGCCTAACTCGCCTGCAAAACCGTCATGGCCGTACAGCAGTTTGCCGTCAATCACGATACCCGATCCCACGCCGGTACCGAGGGTGATGACGATGAAGTTCTTCATGCCGCGTGCAGAACCGTAGATCATCTCGCCTTGCGCTGCTGCATTGGCGTCGTTCGTGATTGTACATTTAACGCCCATACGCTCGGAGATGAGTTTGGCAAACGGTACAACACCTTTCCACGGCAGGTTCGGTGCTTGCTCGATGCAGCCCGAGTAGAAATTGGCATTCGGCGCACCGCAGCCCACACCCACGATGTCGCTCATCTCAATACCCTCATCGGCTACGAGACGTTTCATACCTTCGCAGAGTACATCACAATACTCGTCTATCTCCGGATACTGCTGGGTAGGAATAGAGTTGCTACGCAAAACCTGACCTTCGTCGTTAACCAAACCAAACTTGGTGCCTGTACCACCTAAGTCGATACCTAAAGCATACTTTTTCATAACTATTAAATTTAAAAATTTTGAATCATAAATTTGTGTTCAAGAACCGCAAGATTCTCTCGTGCATGTGTTTGGCGTTATTGCCCTGACGCAGATGATGGTTGTCGTCGGGGTATAACTGCATCTCAAACTGCTTATCCGCCTCCACTAACGCATTGATATACTGCATTGTATGTTGCACATGGACGTTGTCATCACCCGTGCCATGGATGATCAGTACGGCACCGGAGAGGTCGGCAGCTTTGTTTAGAAGCGATGCCTCTTCATAGCCTCGCGGGTTAACCTGCGGACGACGCATGTACCGCTCCGTATAAGCGGAGTCGTAGAGTTTCCAATCGGTCACCGGCGCAATGGCGATGCCGGCTTTGAAAGGATGGTTCTTCCGGCTCATGGTGTAAAGCGTCTCGTAGCCGCCGTAAGACCAACCGAGAATCGCCATGCGGCTTGCATCAATTTCTTCGCGGGCACCGATATAGTTGGCCGCTGCTATCAGGTCCTCCGCCTCTTTCTGGCCAAGGGACATATAAGTCTCATTCCGCCAAGCGCGGCCACGACAATCGCTTCCCCGGGTATCGACGATAAGAACCGCATAACCCTGCTCGACCAAGGCGTACTCGAATTTCTTGCGCCAACGGTTGAGCACCCGCTGGCTCGCCGGACCGGAGTAGTGCATGACGACTAAGGGGTTTTGTGATTTATGATTTGTAATTTGTGATTTAGGATTTGGAAGCATCAACATTGCTTCCAATTCCTGACCCTTGCCGTTGGGGATGCGGAGTAACTGCGGCTCAGGCAAACCCTGCTCTTTCCATGCTGTAATAGTGGCTGTATGGTCTAGGATTAGTCTTACTTGAGTCTTATTTACCCCTTTGATAGTATAAAGGGTATAGGTGTTCGGCGTATCGAAGGATTGGAAACAATCGATCATTCGTTTGGTGTCCTTGGAGAAGCGCGCGGAATGGGTTCCTTCGCCTTCGCTCAGTTTGATGTTTTTGCCGTTGGGTTTGATGGAGACGGCGTAGATATCGCGTGTCGCGGGCGTAGTAGCGGCTTGGTAGTAGAGGGTCTGAGAATTCTCATCCACGGCGTAAAGGGCTGTCACGTCCATCTCTGCGGGCGTGAGAGCGCGCAGTTGGGAGCCTTGGGCGTTATGCAGGTATGCGCGACGCCAACCGTCTTTTTCGCTCAAGGCGATGAAAGAACCGTCGGAGAGCCACTGGTACTCGTCGAAGAGACTGTAGTCCACGAAATAGCGGTCGCTTTCTTCTTTGTAGAGCAGGTTCGAGACGGTCGATTTGGCATTGCAGGAGAGAATCTCCAGTTTAGTCTGGTCCCTATTGACGCGCAGGACGAGCAGTTCGCCCGCAGGCGTCCATCTCAGGCGCGGGAAATAGAGGTCTTCACTTTTCGGGTTTACCTGCATGGTCTGAATGCCTTTGGTAGCGACGTCATAGACGCAGACAGACGCCTTTGCGTTCGGACATCCGGCTTTGGGGTAACGCAGGCTCTCTTGGGTCGGGTACTGGGTATCGCTATAGACCTCCCAACTGAAACTCGGCACTTCATGTTCGTCGAGACGGACGAAAGCCAGCATTTTGGAATCCGGACTCCAGGCAAAAAGCGCCGTCGTGCCGAACTCCTCTTCGTACAGCCAATCAGCGATGCCGGAGATGATATCCGTGTCCTCGTTCTTCGTTACCGCCACTTCGGTCCCGAAATCGAGTTTATGGATGTAGAGGTTGTTATCTTTGGCGAACGCCACGTACCGTCCATTCGGGCTCATGACCGCATCGCGCACCCGGTCAAAACCCATGCCTGCGCCTACTTTCTTGCGGGTATGACGCATGGTGTCCACTACGTACCATTCCGCCAAACGCGAATGGCGGAAGATACGCTCTTCGTTCTCACATTCCAAACGGTACCGGCCGGCAGAAGCGGTCTGATCGCCGATGGATAAGATACTATCCTGCTCTGCCGCAGAAAGGGTTTTCGGATTATAATCGCCCGCCAGAATACCTTGCAGGACAGTCAAAAAAATCAGCAGTATTTTCATCTCAATCGTAGTTCTTTCTCCCCGTTTCGGATGATCAGATCGTAGATTCCGAAAGGAAAGATATATTCATTTTTTATTGTCTCTAAAGTACGTTCAAAACCCATGCCAGACTCCGGATGGCAGGTATAGACCTGTTCTTTTTCCGATACCGGGAAAGCGAGTTTCAAAGGGGAGTTCAGCGGGTTAGCAGCCACGAGTACAGTTTGCGGATTTTCACCGTAGCCGTCGCGCATATCCACCCACAGGACATAGTTCTTATTCGCAATCGTGGCATAGAAAATGGTCTCGTTTTCTTTGTGATAGACGCGCCAAGGCGAAGCGGCAGACACCAGTTTTTGTTGGGCGTCATAGCCGATAGGTGTGCCCGTCATAGTGTGGACGATATAGGCGGTGTCTTTGGCGGCATTGAAGGTCATCGAATAGAGTTGGTTCAAGGTCTGGCGATTCGTCATCTGGGGTATCATCCTCCCTTTTTCGTCCGGCACTCCGGATAGCGCCATTTGGGACTGCGTATTCACATAGAGGTAGTCGCCGTCGGTTAGTTCGGAGACATAGATCGAGTCCTCAGGCCGGATATATTCGTACGCTGCCCAGAGAGTGATGTCCTCCGGCAGGAAACACTGTGTATTAGGCGCAATCAACTCCGGCCGTGTGGTCGTCTGACCGCATTCGGTCTCCGTCCAACCGATAAACCGCCATCCGTTATAGTCATCCATCGGAGGCAGGAAGACCCCTGCTCCACCGGTCGTTTCCGTAAGCGTCTGATAGACTTCGTTTCCGCGCATGAGCGTCACGCTATGCGCGGGCGCAGGTGTGTAATAAATAAGGTAGCGGTCGATATAGATAGAGTTCGCCGTGCCCTGCAGCCGGATAGTCATCTCCTGTACGCCCGTGTAGGCCTTTGGCAATAGGGAAAGCGCATGAAGATTCGTGTTGTCGTACGCGCCGAACCACTGCTCGAAAGTGCCGCTCTTGGTCGCCGCCGGCTGATTATTGACAGAGACGGACCAAGTTCCGGCTCCTTCGGTTTTATTAGAGCGGATATAGACCTCTACTTTGTTCACCGTCATGCCCGCGAGGTAGGACAGTTGCAGTACAGCCTCATCGCCCTTGCGAACCGTTCCTTTCTGGTACGAGCAGCTATAGGAAACCTCGGCGGACGGAGGGATATCCCCCGTCGCGACGACAGCGTTCCTACTATCCACCGTCAAAGTCAGTACCGATAAAAGAATAGTTAACCAGGTCATGCGTTTTTGTTATTTCGTTCCTCCGCCGAGCGCCACGTAAAGGTCGATGAGGCTGATGAGTCCGTTATAGCGGTTGGTGACATCAGAGAGCTGCGCCTTGAGGTAGTTCTCCTGCGCCGTAAGCACCTCCAAGTAGTTGGCTCTACCGGTTTTCATCAACTCATACGTGCCTTCATATGCCTCGCTCTGGGTGGTCAGAAGACGTTGGTAGAGGGTGTCTTGTTCCTGCGCATTCTTGCAACGGAAGATGGCGTCGTTGACTTCGCTTCCGGCTCTCAGCATGGTCTCCACGTAACGGTTAGCGGCTTCCTCTTGCTCGAGTTTGGCGATCTTGAGGTTCGCTTTGAGTTTGCCGCCGGCAAAGATCGGTTGCGAGAGGCCGAGTACTGCGTTCATCAGCAACTGACCGGGGTTCACGACGATGCCGCCGTTATTGGTCCAACCGATAAGTCCCGAGAGAGACAGCGCCGGACAGAAAGCGGCTTTTGCCATGTTCGTCTGATAGAACGCCGCAGCTACATTCCGCTCTGCCGCGCGGACATCGGCACGATTGCTGAGTTGCGCAGCCGGCACTGACTCCAGCGTCCAGGGATCGAAGGTATAACTCGTCCAAGGCGAACGGGCTATCGTTTGCGGCTCAACGTTCAGTAGCAGACACATAGATAATTCCAGCGAGTGGATCTGCTCCAAGAGTTGCTTGCGTTGGATTTGCACATTAATTAGCGAAGCTTCCATCTGACCGATAGAAGGCGAGTATGCCTGACCGTTCTTGACCAGAACGCGTTGGATCTCCAGCACTTGCTGCCAGATAATCTCCGTACTATCGAGGATAACTCCCTGGTAGTCCAGCAACTGCAGTTGCGTATAAGTGCGGGCGATGGTGGCAACGAGGTTTGCATGAGCCGCTGCACGGTTATCCTCCGCTTGGTCGCGAAGCACCTGCGCCTGACGTTTGCGATTCGTGATCGTACCGAAGCCTTCTCCTCCCCAGTTGAGGGATAGCGGCACCTGGTAACTCAGCGTCGCGCCGGACATACCTGCGCCGGGTGTATAAGTGCCCGAGACGCCCACGTTGGCAGGCGAGATAGCCAAGGTCGGCAGGAAGCCTAACTTAGCGGCCCGAAGGCGTGCATCTGCTTCTAACACAGCGAGTTTGCGCGAACGATAATCGACATTGTTCTCCAGCGCTTTGCGGATATGTCCCTGCAGGATAGGATCAGTGAGATAGGTCTGCCAGTTCGTCTCGCTGACAGCGGTGATAAGACTGTCCTGCTCGGGTTTCTGCGCCGGCTCGTATTTCTTGAAGATACCGCAGGAAGAGAGGGTCATTGTGCTGATGATCAAGACACCTACCATCATCGCCGTATTCGGTTTTCGAGATTTCGGTATATCGGTATTTCGAGATTCCGAAGATTCTTCTTCAATAAGCTCGGGCTCTCCTTGGAAGCGCTCGTGGAGTGTCTGGAAGATGATATAGAAGGCAGGCACGACGAAGACGAGGGCGAGTGTTCCGACCGCCATACCACCCGTCACACCGATAGCGAGTGCACGGTTTCCGTTGGCTCCGGCACCACCTTCGATAATCAGCGGAATCATTCCGGCAATCATCGTCACGACGGTCATCAAGATAGGACGCAGACGATCCTCACAAGCTCCCAAAGCCGCCTCTACGATAGGCATACCCTGTTTGCGTTTCTCCACCGCGAACTCGGTGATAAGAATAGCCGTCTTCGCCAGCAGACCGATCAACATGATCACACCGGTCTGGAGGTAGATGTTATTCTCCTGGCCGCAGAGCCATGACAGCGCGAACGAGCCCATCAGACCGAAAGGTACGGACAGCAGGACTGCCAGCGGGATGAAGAATGACTCGTAAAGCGACGCGAGAATCATATAAATCAACAAGATACAAACGAGGTAGATGAGGGCGGTGAGGTTGGATTTGCTGTTTGCCTGCAACTCACGACTCATACCTCCGTACTCGAACGTATAGCCCGCCGGCAGGTGTGTCTTCGCTACCTCCTCAATCACTTTCTGCACGTTACCCTCGCTATAACCGGCACTCGGTTGGATGGAGCAAGCAATTGACTGATAGAGGTTGAAACGCTTCTGGGTAGCCGAACCGACTGCCGGCGTAAGCGTCACGAACTGCGAGATGGGCGCCATCTCGCTCCCTATCTTCACGAAGATATTATTCAGCGACGAAGGATCCAGGCGGTACTCCGGTGCTGCGCCGGCCATGACACGATAGACCTTTCCGTACTGGTTGAAGTTACTAATATACGCACTACCGCAGTACGCACCAAGCGTATTCAGAACCACATCCGGCGAGATGCCTGCGCGGTCACATTGCGTGGCGTTTACATCGACCTTGTATTTGGGGAAGGACTCACTGTAGAGCGACATCGCCATCTGTATCTCGGGGTGTTTCTGGAGCTCGGCAAGGAAGTTATTCACCACCTCGTTGAACTTCGACATATCGCCTCCTTGCAGGTCTTCCATCTGGAGGTCGATCGCGTTACTGTTACCGTATCCCGGAATCTGCGGCATCTGGAACGGAATGACCTGTGCGTCCTTGATATCCTCGCAAGAGAGGTACAGTTTCGCCATCACATAGTCTATATAGTGCTCGATACCTTTGCGCTGGTCCCAAGGTTTGAGACGCACGACGAGCGTACCGTAACTGACGCCCGTACCGGAGATCAGACCGAAACCGGAGATCTTGGCATAACTCTCCACCTCCTCAAGCCGCAGCACATGTTCCTCTACCTGCGCCATGATCTTATCGGTCTCCACCAACGGTGAACCGGCCGGAGCCGTTACATCAACCATGATCACACCTTGGTCCTCCTGGGGCACAAGACCCGAAGGCAACGCACGCATGGCGAACACCATCGCTATCGCTGCAGCAATGAGCCAAAGCCACGCACGGCGGGGTTTCTGCAAGAACTTGGCAACACCATTCTTATACTTGCCCAAGATGGCGTTATAGCCGGCGTCATATGCTTCTTTTACATACTGCGCGAAGCTTTTCTTTCCGTTAGGCTCTTCTTTCTTAGGCCGGAAAAGGATAGCCGTCAGCGCCGGACAGAGGGTAAGCGCCGAGAGACAGCTGAGTCCCACGGAACTGGCGATAGTGATACCGAACTGCGTGAAGAACGTACCGCTCGTGCCGGGCATGAAGGTCACGGGGATAAATACTGCCATGAAGACCAGCGTACAACTGATAACCGCCACCGTCACTTCGCTCATGGCATCTTTCGTAGCCTTATATGCCGATGTGTAGCCGCTCTCCATCTTCGCCATCACCGCCTCGACGACGACGATCGCATCATCGACGACCGTTCCGATGGCCAGCACAAGGGCAAAGAGCGTTAAGATATTTAATGAGAATCCCGCCACTTTCACCACCGCAAACGTACCTAACAGCGATACGATGATGGAGATCGACGGAATGAGGGTTGCTTTGAAGTTCTGGAGGAAGAAATACACCACCAGGATGACCAGAATGATCGCAATGATCAGGGTCTCTACGACGTTATGGATAGCGGCATAGAGGAAGTCATCGGAAGTCTGGAGCGTGGTGAACTCCAAGCCTGCCGGCATAGTCTTTTTGATCTGGTCATACAGGTCGTTGATCGCCGCATTGACCTGGGTCGCATTGGCTCCCGGCGCCTGATTGATCATGAATGCTACACCGGGCTTGCCGTCCACGCGCGAAGAGAAGCTGTAGTTCAATGCGCCTAACTCCACATCCGCTACGTCGCGCAGATGGAGCACGTTGCCATGATCCGTACGAAGGACGATCGACTCAAACTCCTCGATGGACTGCAGACGACCTTTGTACTCCAAATTATACTGATACGTGTTGCCGCTCTGCTCGCCTAACGAACCGGTAGCAGCCACCATGTTCTGGTTGCCGATAGCGGCGAAGATATCATTCGGCTCCAGCCCATACTGCGCCATCACATCCGGCTTCATCCAGATACGCAAGGAGTACGTGTTACCTAACAGCTGCACAGCGCCGACACCCGTCACACGCAAGAGACGAGGCTTGACGTTGATGTCGATATAGTTGGCGATGAAATCCATGTCGAACTTCCCGTCACGACTGACAAGTGCAGAGATCTGGAGGATGTTATTCTGCCTCTTCTCAACCTTTACACCCACGCGAGTCACCTCTTGCGGAAGCAATCCCAACGCTGCCGACACGCGGTTCTGCACATTGACCGCTGCCATGTCCGCGTCCGTACCTTGATTGAAATAGACGTTGATGTTGACATCACCGGTAGCCGAAGCCTCCGAAGTCATGTACGCCATGTTCTCCACACCGTTCACTGCCTCCTCAATAGGCATCACCACGGATTTCATCACCGTGTTGGCGTCCGCGCCGGAATAGGACGTTGAGATCATCACCGTCGGGGGTGCGATATCCGGATACTGCTCGATAGGCAGCGTCTTAAGGCATATAAAACCCACTAAAGCGATCAGCAGCGAGATACACACCGCCATCACTTTTCGATCTACGAAGATATTTCCCTTTGCCATAATCAGTACAACACTTTTTGTCCCTCATGCACATTCGCAGCGCCTTTAGCCACAATCGTCTCGCCCTCTTCGACACCGGATTTGACTACCGCGCGCACGCCGTCGCCCAGTTCCTCTATCTCCACGATAGCGCTGGTAGCGAGGCTGTCTGCGCCCACTTTATAGACGAGAGCCTTGGTTTGGATACGAACAACGGCGGTCAGCGGCACTAACATCACATTCTCCCACTCTACAGGCATCACTACAGAGCCTTGCATTCCCGAGAACAGTTCACCTTTGGGGTTCGGGAAAGTTACATAGCAGGTCACCGAACCGGTCTGCTGATCGACCATACCGGAGAGGCTGGTGATACGACCTTTCTCGCTGTACTCGCTGCCGTCTTTAAAACGGAAAGAGAGCGGCGGTGCTATCTTTACCATGGCATCCAGCGAGCCCAACTCGCTGATCAGCGCGTGAACCTGACTCTCCGTGATGGAGAAGCTGGCTTCCATCTCGCTAACACCGGCTACGCGGGTGAGCATCGTCCCTTCAGAGATCACGTCACCTACGTGGGGGATGATATTTCCCACTAAACCATTTACAGGACTCTTGATTGTGCAATAATCCAGGCGCAACTCTGCGTCACGGACGGCAGCACGAGCTTGTGCCACTTGTGCCTCAGCCGATTGCAGGGTGTTCAGACTCTTACGCAACAGATAGCCGCTGATGATTCCTTTGTCGGCCAACTCCTTGTTGCTCTCCGCCTCCAGCCGGGCATTTTCGCAGTTGGCGAGAGCCGTCTGCAGATCCGCCTTCGCATGTACCAAGGCATTGACTGCAGAGCGATTATCAATCATAAAGAGCACGTCGCCTTTCTTCACGCTCTGACCATCTTTCACCCGGATGGCATCCAGCGTTCCTGTGCATCGGGACACGATAGACACATCGCCTTTACCGCGGATAGCGGCACTCCATGTCATCGGAGCGGTCACAGTCTCACGGGCCAGCGTAAGCGTTTCAAAACTCGTATGCTGCGCCTCGGGCTCTTTCACGCAACCGGTCAGCACACAACATACCACTACTGCCAATAGGCACAATCCTTTACTTTTGTGTTGCATTGTATTATAGTTTGGTGCAGATTATTTATTCATCAGTTTTCCGTTCTCCCATTTCAAGCTCGGATAGGTCTTGCGCAGGTACTCCACTGATTGCCCGATGGTACTACTGCCGGAGGTAGCGAACGGAATGAGTTTCTTTCCCTCCAGCTGCGGGAGGTTGTTGTCGATCCACGAGTTGATGATTCTCGGGCAGACACCCCACCAGATGGGATAACCCACATAAATGACGTCGTACGGCTGGATGTTGGTGCATTGTTTGATCGCCGGACGAGCTTCCGGGTCTGCCATCTCAATCGACGAACGCGATTGTTTGTTGCGCCAGTCCAAGTCCGCAGCCGTGTATTTCTCCGCCGGCACAATCTCCCAAATATCCGCTTTTTGCTCTTTGGCAATCTGCTCTGCCGCCGCTTTGGTGGTTCCTGTGGCCGAGAAATAAACGACAATAGTTTTTGCTTCCATTATGCTTACGGTCATCATTACCGCTGCAATAATCATGAATAACTTTTTCATTTGCGTATTTTTTATTTACGAGTGCAAAGGTACTACTTTTTTTTGAGATATGCAAATAAAGACAAAAAAAATCGCCCCGAAGGACGATTTTTCTTTCGCTTTCAGCTACTTAACGGTGTCTTCCCGTCTATTAGCTGTTGACCACGGCGCGAGCCATCGCGTCTTTGTAGTACTTCTGATTAACGAAGACATCCTCCTTATACGGGTTGATGCGGCGTACCTTGGCTTGGTACATGATGTAACCGAATGCAACGATATTCGTAATGAGCGCCAAAGCGGAGATGACCAGCATAGCTGTCGGATTAGCAGCTGTAGCCCCCGCAGCCTCAATAGTAGTACCGGTTGCTGCAGCCTCGCCGCCAGCCTCTGCATAGAGAGCGGTGATGGTGTCAAAGCCGTTGACGTACTGCGTCGGCAGAACAACCCAGCTGAACTTGTGAAAACCATCTTTGAAGACCTCTTGGAAGAGCGGGAATACCTGTGCAAACATACACCAGATAGCCAGAGTGTTAGCACGGTTCTGAATCCAACCGCCACGGTTCCAAAGGAGAGCAGCTACTGTCGGAGCGAGCAACAACGCAATACCGCAATACCAGCTGTGTGTCGGCAGGCAGTTGTACGTGTACGCGAAGTTCCAGATGTCATAAACGAGGATATAGACCCAAGTCATGTCCGCCCAAATCATATCTTTCTTGTCCTTGGACGGATACACATTCCACCATGCGGTCATACAGAAGATGTTGAACAGACCGGCAAGACCATTGAAGACATTGTGCCAACCGCCATACAACCATACACCTTCGCTTGACAGCCACCATTTGTTCCAACCCATGATAGCGGACTCGAAATCCGAGGCCACGGCAATCAGAATGTTAATAGCTACGATGATGAACGGGAATGGTTTGAACCAGCGTTTTGCGCCAATTCCCCATTCGTACTTGATCATCATAAAACCAATACATCCGGTCAAGGCAGCATACAGCTTAGCATAGTGGAACCAACCGTTCATGTACAGATGAGTCTGGTTCGTCAGCGCCCACTCAGCACCCATACGGGCACCCACTGCGATGGCTATGAAATAAATCGTCAGTGCCAGCGGAATAGCGAAGAACGTGATAGCACCGCCGAGTTTCGTACGGCGGGCAAACTCATTGAAAAGGATTAAGCCCACGAGGACAACTAATAGCATTCCCCATTGAGCAAGGGCATTTGCCCCATACACTTCAAAAAACATAGATTAGTAATTTTTAAGATTAAATGATTGATATTAATCGATTTATCGATATGACGATATGTCGATATGTCGGGTTTCTTTATGCGTTAACTGTTCGGCGCTCCTTGGCGTAAGCCCATATAGCCCATGCAACGGTGACGATTACCGACATCGGTACACCCACGGTCAGCATCTCTTTGAGCATCACCAAACCGCCGCCTTCGGTTTCCAAGGCGGTAAAGAACGGGTACATCCATGTCACCTCGCCGTTGAGGATATGATCCACTATCAGCATCAATGAACCGCCCCAGAGCATTTTCTCCAGAGCCGGTAGATGCTTGCTGAGCGCATGGTAGTTACTTTGTGCAGGTTCAACCTGCGTTTTTTCCATACGTTTGCGGTATGCCGTTGTTGCCACCGCCTGTACTAATGGTACAATAAAACAAGCCATAAAATTATAAATTATCAATTATCAACTATCAATTCCTTAATCTCCACTTCGTTCCCTTGTAGCAGCCAAGTCTTCTCGCTGCCGCAATGCGGACAGATCTTTCCATGCGCCACTGTGGGGTACTCCTTGCCGCAACCGTCGCAATGGGTCACTGCCGGTATTGGTTCGATCTTCAATTCGCAACCCCGCAGCAACTCTTCTTTATCTGCCGCCCAATGCCAACAATCGGTCAGGTATTCCGGTACAATGGTGGACACCTCACCAATGTTCATCACCACCGCCGAGACATGCTCAACGCCATGTTCTTGCGCTGCTTTCTTGACATCTCTTATAATATAGAATACGATTCCTAACTCGTGCATCAATTTTTCTTGCTTAGCCCCGAAATCAATATCTTTCCGCCTCTTTTGATCATGTACGGCAAAATGCCATCAAACTTGTTCTCGGAAGTGCGCATGATGCTGGCTTCCGGGTGCTCGCGATGCAGGTGAATGGCGTCGAACGCGCACTTGGTGGTACAAATACCGCAGCCTATACAGCGGTTCTCATCCACGACCGATGCACCGCAACTGAGGCAGCGGGCAGTTTCTTTCTTCACCTGGTCTTCGGTCAAAGTGCCGTGGTATTCCTCGAATTTCGTCTTCGTCGGAATGACTCCCGGGTCTTGCCGGCTGCTGTTATCGTATTGCTCCACCAGAATATCCTGCTTATTCAGTTCGATGAAATCACGGCGGTTGCGACCGATAGTCATGTGTCCGTGTTGCACGAAGCGATGCAAACTCTCTGCCGCTTCCTTGCCTGCGGCGATAGCGTCAATCGCGAACTTAGGACCGGTGAACACATCGCCGCCCACGAAGATGTCGGGTTCGGCGGTCTGGTACGTCAGTTTGTCCGCTACCGGATATACGCCGCGGAAGAACTCCACTTTCGTATCTTTGAGCAGATCTTTGAGCACTACCGTCTGACCAATAGCAAAAATCACCAAGTCTGCCTCCAGCGTAATCGTCTCGTTCTCATCGAACTTCGGCGCAAACCGATGCTCTGCATCAAATACCGACACGCACTTCTTGAAGGTTATTCCGGCTACTTTTGTACTTTGTACTTTGTCCCTTTGTACTTCCACAGGTCCCCATCCCGGGTTGATCACCACGCCATCCTCACGCGCTTCCATGCGTTCTTCAAGCGAAGCCGGCATGATATCTTCGGTCTCCAGCGACAGCATCGTCACTTCGCTTGCGCCGCTGCGTCTTGCAACACGCGCTGCATCGATAGCTACGTTTCCGCCGCCGACAACAACGACTTTTCCGCTGATCTTCTTGTCGCCGCAATTTGCCTCATGCAGGAAATCAATCGCGGTCATTGTGCCCTCCAAATCCTCTCCCGGAATACCCGGCAGGCGGCCGCCCTGGCAACCGATAGCTACGTAGAAACCTTTGTAGCCCTGTTCGCGCAACTGGGCAATGGTGATATCTTTGCCGACCTCTACGCCGCATTGGATCTCCACACCTATCTCGCGCATGATATCTATCTCGGCATCAATAACCGCCTTGTCCAGTTTGTACGACGGGATGCCGTAGCGTAGCATACCACCTGGTTCTGCATTGCGTTCGAACACAGTGGGCTTGTAACCCATCGTCGCTAAATAATACGCACAACTCAGACCCGCAGGTCCGCCGCCGATGATGGCAATCTTCTCCTCCCAACGCTCTTGGACGTTCGAGCAGATATTGACTTCGGGCACAAAACGCGTCTCGGCATGCAAGTCTTTCTCAGCGATGAATTTCTTCACGGCGTCGATCGCTACCGCGCGATCAATCGTGCCGCGTGTACAAGCGTCCTCACAACGGCGGTTACAGATTCGTCCGCATACTGCCGGGAACGGGTTCTCGCGTTTGATCAGTTCCAACGCCTCTGTGTATTTGCCTTCTGCCGCTTTTTTCAGATAGCCCTGCACGGCGATATGTGCCGGACATGCGGTCTTACACGGCGCCGTTCCTGTCGGGTAGCAGTTGATCCGGTTCTTGTCGCGGTAGTCCTCCGTCCATTTCTCCGGTCCCCATTTGGTAGCGTCCGGCAACTCCTGTTTCGGATAACTCTGCGGGCCGTGCTTGGTGCAGAGTTTCTGACCGAGTTTGACTGCACCTGCAGGGCAGTACTCTACGCACCGTCCGCAGGCTACGCATTTTTTCGGATCCACCTCCGCTACATACGCGCTACGCGACATATTAGGTGTATTGAATAACTGAGAGGTACGAAGTGCGTTACAAATCTTCACGTTACAATTACAAATCGCAAAGATCTTACCCTCGCCGTCGATATTCGTTACTTGGTGTACAAAACCGTGGTCTTCGGCTTTCTTGAGAATCGCCATCGCCTCATCGTAAGTGATGTCGTGTCCGCGGCCTGTCTCACGCAGATAATCCGCCATGTCGCCCACGCCGATACACCAGTCGCGATAGTCATCCGCGCAGCCTTCATCTAATTTCTTGCGGCCGTAACGACAAGAGCAGATGCCGACGCCGATATGTCCCTCGTATTTCTTAAGCCAGTAACTGATGTGCTCGATATCGACACTCTGATTTTCCATCGAAATGGCTTTTTCCACCGGAATGACGTGCATACCAATACCGCTTCCGCCCATTGGAACCATCGGTGTAATCTTCTCCAAGGGCAGGAATGTCATTCGCTCGAAGAACATCGCCAACTCCGGATGACGATCCATCAGTTCGGTGTTCATGTTCGTATATTCGGCACTTCCCGGCACGAACATCGGCACCCAGTAGATACGGTCATCGCGGTTGAATGTCGTACCCTCGTCCGGTCCTTGGCCGTTGGTATAGTGATCGCCGTAATCGTATTCCAGCATGCCGAAATAGGCGAGTTTATCTAATAATTCGTCAAAACTCTTGTCATCCGGTGTGTAGTGTTTCTTGGTGTTCATCTCATGCAACTGCGCGTACGTGTGGTGCTTGCGAACCTTAAAGAAATTACCGGGCAGCATATCTAACAGCAGATCCAGCGACGCCTCACGGGTTACCGCATCCATCTCATCTTCGAAGATACAGGCGAGACCCCAATACTCCGGGGCGTCTGTGGTCATCTTGATCTTTCCGGGAATACGGTCCGTGACGTGGCGGACGAACTTCAATAATTTCGGATTCGGGTTCTTGTCCCCTTTGTGTTTTGGGACAAACTTGTCTGACATTTGCGGCATGGTACTATTTACGATTTAATCATTTACAATTTAGTCATTTTGCCAATTCTTGACTTCTGTCAAGAGCCATTCGGCAAAAACATCCACGCCTTCTCCTGTTTTGGCGCAGATAGGAATGACGGTCGCTTTCGGGTTACGCATATGGATGTACTCCTTGCATTTCTCCATATCGAAATCGAAATACGGCAGTACATCTATCTTATTGATTACCACCACATCGCAAATGGAAAACATCAACGGATACTTGAGCGGTTTGTCATGTCCTTCCGGCACAGAGAGGATCATCGCGTTCTTCACGGCACCGGTGTCAAACTCCGCAGGGCACACGAGATTGCCGACGTTTTCCAATATCACCAAGTCCGGCTGGCTTTCTTCTTTGAGCGAAGCGGTCTTTTTACTTTCGACTAACAGGGCATTCAAGCCCTGTTTCGTCATCTCCGCGTCCAGATGGCACATGCCGCCGGTATGCAACTGAATGGACTCCACGCCGGTGGCTTCCTTAATCTTGATCGCATCGACATCGCTGTCGATATCCGCTTCCATGACGGCAATGCGGATTTTGTCTTTAAGACGATTGATGGTCTGAATGAGGGTAGTGGTCTTGCCGCTTCCGGGCGAAGACATCAGATTGAGCAGAAACACGCCCTTGGTCTTCAACTCACCGCGCAACTCATCAGCAGCACGGTCGTTATTCTCGAAGACACTCTTCTTAATCTCGATAATTTTAACGTTTTCCATGGTATAAATTTCTACTTATTTCGAAATCGACTGCAAAATTACAACTTTTTTTTGATATACGCAAGATTGCACATATTTTTTTGTATAATTAATTTATGGCATGATTTTTGTAGTGTTTTTTGAAAACATTTTTACCTACAAAAACGAACTATTATGAAGAAGAATTTATTTGTAGCGCTGCTGGCGCTGACATGCTCCTTCACAGCTTGTGCTAATGAGCAAGTGATCACTTATGACCAAGTTCCAGAACCGGCCAAAGCCATCGTGGCTGCCCATTTCGATGCTGCGCAGATTGCGTATGTCATGTTAGATAAAGGGCTTCTGGACGATGAATACGAAGTTCGCTTCAATGATGGTCGCACCATCGAGTTCAACAAGGCGGGCGAGTTGCTGAAAGTGGATTGCAAACTGACGGAAGTACCCTCCGCGCTTATTCCGGAATCCGTTCAAGCCTATGTAAAGGCCAACTTCCCCAACGCTTTCATTACCGAGTGGGGTAAAGACGACCGCGGCTACAAAGCCGAACTCAATAACGGTCTCGATCTCAAGTTCAACCGCCAATACGAGTTCGTCCGCGTTGACGACTAAAAGATGGATCTCTTAGCTATTAGTACCGCCGTTCTAACGCTCCTGGCAGGTATCGGAGTCT
>OCTW011618217.1_pt1 | contig 22841 bp, 15 predicted proteins | sample 1539671 | NCBI WGS metagenome assembly OCTW01 (sample SAMN02144230, study PRJEB22623) | gut metagenome | biome: sheep rumen | host: Ovis aries | place: New Zealand | reverse complement strand
TACTGCAATGCAATGCGGGAGAGTAGGACACCGCCTTCTTTTCAGAAGACTCTGGATAACAGAAATGTTAGTCCAGAGTTTTTTTTGTTTGTGATGTTTTGAGAATAGAGAGATGAATAGTTAGAGATTAAGTAGTGGAGTAAGAGTATTAAGAGAGTATTAAGGCAGAATTAAGGGAGGAATAGGAGAGGATTGGTAGTGGATTATTAGAATTATTTTGCAGAATCAAAAAAGTTTAGTAATTTTACTTTATATATGAAATATACATGGATTAGTGGTTATATAAATATAAACTTAACTTTTTATAGATTATGGTGTTAATTGTACTATTGGGCCTTGTAGTTTTTCTTATTATTGTTGCAGTGGCTGTCTTTTTGTGGTTCGTCTCTACTCAGAGAGAACTGGTTAATCTTGATGAGAAGTGTAACAATGCGTTAAGCCAGATAAAGGTGCAGCTCAATTCCCGTTGGGACGCATTGCTTGCGTTGGCAAAGAGTGCTTCGGCATACGCAAAGCATGAGAGCGAGACTCTTATAAAGACGATACAGAGTCGCCAGACTACTGAGGTCAGGACTGCGGGTGACGTGAACCAGCAGCAGACGGCCTTTAATGAGGTATTGGGTAGGTTGATGGCTGTGCGCGAGGCTTATCCTGAACTCAAGGCATCGGATTTGTTTGAGAAGACGATGGATGGAGTGAAAGAGTATGAAGAGAATGTTCGTATGTCGCGTATGATATATAATGATACCGCAACACGTATGAACCGTTGTGTGCGTCAGTGGCCGTCAAGTTTTGTGGCAAATATGCTGCATTTCGATGTAAAGGAGTATCTTAATGTTGATGACCAGAAAAAAGAATCAATGCCAGACCTCTTCCCTGAGAGTTGATGTACAGAGGATAAGAAAAGTCAGTCTCGAAACCTTTCTATAATATGATTTGTAAGTCAAAGAGCATATTGCTACTGTTATGTCTGGTGCCGTTGATAGCATTTGCGCAACACACGATGGAACGTGTGTGGATACAAGTGCATATAAACCATGATGGAAGTGCGCGTGTGAAGGAGATACGTGTGGCGCGGATGAATGAGAGTGGCACAGAGGGATATATCACGTTTAACAATATGGGTGACATGGAGCTACGCGACATAAGTGTGCGTGATGACCATGGATATGACTATTTTGTGGAAAGCAATTGGGACGAGAATCGTAGCAGGGAGGAGAAAGAGGGACGCTGTGGCTATCACTACACGGATGACGGTGTGGAGTTATGTTGGGGTATAGGTGATGCTGGACGCAGAATGTATGAGATAAGCTATACTCTGACAAATCTTGTAAAGGCCTATGATGATTATGACGGATTCTGTTACTCTTTTTATGAGGCCGCCAACACTCCTCCCGGAGCAGCTCAGGTGGACATATTTATAGAAGGGGATTCCCTAAATACGGATAAAGCACGTATTTGGGCTTTCGGCTTTAACGGGTATAAGGGTTTTAGAAATGGCAGTGCCAGTGTTATGAGCAATGGGCAGATGAGTGATGGAGACGCTATTATCATATTGCTACAACTGGAGAAAGGACTGTTGCAGCCCGTGTCACAGCAGGGAGGCTCGTTTGCTGAGACTGTAAAGAGAGAGGCCTTGGCTGGCAGTTCGTATAATCCAGAGGACGCTGGACTGGAAACGCAACAGACATCGCAGACAGGGGGAGAGAATAAGAACGGTGGCGGAACAGCTTTCATGTCAGGTGACGACGAGTACATGGAGGATGATTACACAAAGTTTGGAGTGCTGTTATTCTTCGGTCTTTTCTTATACAAAATAGTTAAAGAGAAACTACGCAGCAGGAAGGAGCGCAAGCGCGTGTCTGCCCTGTTGGCAGAAAAGATGGGGGGGAGCAAGTATGAGGATATACCCTACTGGAGACAATTACCATTGGGAGGAAACCTACTGCTGTCTGGCGGTACCCTGAGTGCCGTGGACTCCATGATGCGCCGCAGTTCAATGAGAAATCTCGGCATTAAGTTCGGTCTGCAACAGCTTTACGATGCTTTCATTCTGCGCATGATATATAAAAAGAATATTATAATTATATATAGCTCAGACGAGAGGGGCAACCAACAGAAGCTGTTTCGCATAAATAAACCAGTGGTGCCACAGAAGGAAGAGGACGTCACAGACAGGTATGACGACAGGGTGCAGATGATGTCAACATACGGTATGCGTAACGAGGCTATAGGCGAGGAGACATATCAACACGCTGCGATGAAGTATAGGGGATATATGAATGACCGCGGTGTGGAGTATCTTATACAAAATCTGCTCTATGAGGCGGCTGGCGAGGATCACCTGTTACAGCCGGACGAGTTGAGGTGCTATGTGGAGGCCAATCCGTTGGAGTGGCGGCAGTTTGCCGTAATGCTTAACAGGCTGGTGACAGGGGTCGTGAACGAGGAGAGCCTGTCGGCGAGCGATACTCAGCAGGTGGTAGGCTTCCTACGTTATTTGCGTGATTTCTCGCTTGTTGGGGAACGCAATATAGAGGAGGTCAGCCTTTGGAAGGAGTATCTCGTGTTCGCATCATTCTACGGCATTGCGGACAAGGTGCGTAAAGACATGAAGAAGGTTGCGCCAGATGCAGCGCGCCTTGACGAATTGATACCACCCGTAGAGCAGATAGAAGCCTTTGAACCGTTGTGCTCAGCCTTGAACACTACGATGTTATATGCGTATGCCTATCAGACAGAGATAGAGAGGCAGATGATAGAGGCGAGACACCGTGAACTGGAGCGTATTAGCAGCAGTGGGGGAGACGGTTGGAGCAGTTTCGGTGGCGGTGGTGGCCACTCAGGCGGTGGCGGTAGCGGCTTCAGATGATAATTTAAGAAAATATTAGAATGAAGAGTAAATGGGCTTTTAGAAAAGCGGATAGAGACAGTATCGTACTGTTGATTATTGTTATAGTGGCCAGTGTGGTATTATTTCCTTTCTTGGCAGATAAGAAGGACAGAAAAGACTCTGTGCCAGAGAGACGGTATAAGAACGGTGGACGGCAAGATAACTTCTATGCTCAGCAAGGTGAGAATGACGGCTCGGCCCCGGCTGTTCCACAGTGTGAACTGTTTCCGTTTGACCCAAACACTGCTGACAGTACACAACTCCTGAGGCTGGGATTGCAGCCTTGGCAGGTACGCAGTATATATAAATATCGAAGTAAAGGGGGGAGGTTTAGAAAGAAGGAGGATTTTGCAAAATTGTATGGCCTGACGTTGGAGAAATACCAGCAATTAGCTCCTTATATAAGAATAGCAGAGATAAAGATGGCTGCGGATTATATAAATGTGGATAAGAATGTCACGATTGAAAAACATCAGGAAAAAACAAAAATAGAGAGAAGTGAGGTAAATGGTGTAAGAAAACTCAAGTATGGAGAGACTGTGGATATTAATACTGCTGACACGTCAGAACTCAAACGTATTCCTGGGATAGGCTCATACTATGCGAGACGTATAGTGGATTTACGTCAGAGACTACAGTCTTATACCTCCAAGGAGGAATTGTTGAAACATATACGTAATTTTCCGGAGACAGCATTGAATTACATGACAGTCTCACAAAATTTTCCCAGTATACATATTAATAAGGTGTCACAAAAAGAATTATCACGACATCCATTGTTTAATTATACACAAGCTCGTGATGTGATTGCTTTACGTAGAACAACAGGAAGAATTTACTCTATAGAGGATATGTCGCTAATCCCTTCTATCTCTGCGGCTCACTTGAAAAAGATAAAATCATATATTATATTTGATTAAATTACTATTTATTTATGTTGAAATAATTGTAACTAATTTGTATAATATAAAAAAAAAATGTACCTTTGTAGATAATAATTGATTTTTATATATTTTCACTATGACAAACAATATTCAAGTGCTTAATCATGCAGCCGACAATATACGAATATTAGCAGCTGCTTCAGTAGAGAAAGCTAAGTCTGGACATCCAGGTGGTGCAATGGGTGGAGCTGATTTTATCAATGTCCTCTATTCAGAATACCTACAATATGACCCTAAGAATCCTGAATGGGTAGGACGTGACCGTTTCTTCCTCGATCCTGGACATATGGCGCCAATGCTTTATTCTCAGTTATGTCTGGCAGGTAAGTTCTCATTAGAAGAATTGGCTCAGTTGCGTCAGTGGGGTTCTCCTACGACAGGTCATCCGGAGTTTGAGATAGCTCGTGGAATAGAAAATACTTCTGGACCACTTGGACAAGGTCATGTGTTTGCTATAGGTGCAGCCATTGCAGCAAAGTTCCTTGCTGCTCACACAGGTAATCCCACATTCTCAAAAGAGACTATATATGCATACATCTCAGATGGTGGTATAGAAGAGGAAATATCTCAGGGTGGTGCGCGAGTAGCAGCTACTTTAGGCTTGGATAATCTCATTATGTTCTATGACTCTAATGATATACAGTTGTCAACGGAGACAAAAGAGGTAATGAACGAGGATACTGCAGCCAAATATCGTGCTTTGGGCTGGTATGTTATAGAAATTAATGGAAATGATGCTTTGCAAATACGTAAAGCAATAGAAGAAGCGAAGGCAGTCAAAGGACAGCCTACCCTGATTATAGGTAAGTGTATAATGGGTAAGGGTGCATTGAAAGAGGATGGTACTTCGTATGAGGCGAACTGTAAAACCCATGGCGCTCCACTCGGAGGTGGTGCTTTCGTGAACACAATAAAGAACCTTGGCGGTGATCCGGAAAATCCTTTTCAAATATTCGACGATGTAAAAGAGCTCTATGCTAATCGTGCGAAAGAGTTGGAGAAGATTGTTGCCGAGAGATACGCAGAAGAGAAAGAATGGGCAAATAGTAATCCGGAGAAAGCTGCTCAGTTGAAAGACTGGTTTAGTGGTGTCGCTCCAAAGGTAGATTGGTCTGTAGTAAATCAGAAGGCGAATGATGCAACACGTTCTGCTTCTGCAGCATGTCTAAGTGCTCTTGCTGAGCAAGTACCAAATATGATATGTGCTTCTGCTGATTTGTCTAATTCAGATAAGACAGATGGATTCCTTAAAAAGACCAGAGCTTTGACGAAAGATGATTTCGGAGGTGCATTCTTCCAGGCAGGCGTGGCAGAGTTGACAATGGCATGTTGCTGTATAGGTATGGCATTACATGGTGGCGTTATTCCTGCATGTGGCACATTCTTCGTCTTCTCAGACTATATGAAACCAGCTGTTCGTATGGCAGCGCTTATGGAATTGCCAGTGAAGTTCATTTGGACGCATGATGCTTTCCGTGTAGGTGAGGATGGTCCAACACATGAACCAGTAGAGCAGGAGGCTCAGATACGCTTGATGGAGAAATTACATAATCACTCAGGAAAGCCATCAGTATTAGTCCTTCGTCCTGCAGAGGCAAAGGAGACAACAGAGGCATGGAAGCTCGCTATGGAAAACATGTCAACTCCTACAGCGCTGATTCTTTCACGTCAGAATATCAATGACCTGCCAGAGGGTAATGATTACTCACAGGTGGCTAAGGGTGCATACATCGTTGAAGGCTCTGACGCTAATCCGGATGTTATATGTGTAGCATCAGGTTCTGAGGTGTCAACGTTGGTTGGCGGTGCAGAACTGTTGCGTAAGGATGGTGTCAAGGTTCGTATTGTTAGCGTGCCATCAGAGGGACTTTTCCGTGAACAGTCTTCTGAATATCAGGAAAGTATAATACCTGTCGGTGCAAAAGTGTTTGGTATGACGGCTGGTTTACCTGTCAATCTACAGGGTTTCTTGATAGGAGCCGATCCTAAGTCAAAGATATGGGGATTGGAGAGCTTCGGATTCTCAGCTCCATATAAGGTGCTTGACGAGAAGTTAGGATATACAGCAGAGAATGTATATAAGCAAGTGAAGTCAATTTTGTAATTAACTATAGTATTAATTAAAATCATAAGACTATGGAAAATAAAGTTATTGGTGTAGCCAGCGATCATGCAGGTTTTCCTCTGAAGCAGTTTGTAGTACAGTATCTGGAGGAAAAAGGACTAAAGTATAAAGATTTCGGAACTTATAGCGACCGTTCGTGTGATTATCCTGATTTCGCTCATCCTTTAGCTGATGATATAGAGGCAGGAGTAGTGTCAACAGGCATAGCTATCTGTGGTTCTGGTGAAGGTATGACAATGACATTGAACAAACATCATGGAGTAAGAGCCGGTTTGGCATGGAACGTGGAAATTTCCCACCTTATCCGTCAGCATAATGATGCGAATTGTCTTGTTTTACCAGGACGTTTTATCACGAACCGTGAAGCAGCTGTTATCATTGATGAGTTCCTGAAGACTCCATTTGAGGCAGGACGTCATAAGCTCAGAATTGATAAGATGTAAGAACTGAACACAATGTTATAAGAAATTATCCTATAGAGATATTTGTCGCAAATAATCTCTATAGGATATTTTTGTTTAAGGTGTTCTAAAAAATCTATAATCACTTGTGAAATAAAAAAGTTATTATTAACTTTGTAGTGATAATTATTACTGTATTTTATTGTATAATGAAGAACTTTATTTTTCTTCTATGGGGTTTTGTGGCTTCTGCCTTATTCTTCTCTGTGGGATGTACGAATAAATCCTCAGAGATGTCGGATACATTGTTGTCGGATACAACGATGAGTGATACTTTGGGGATTGACACATTGTCAGATATAATAGAAGAAGAGAAACTGCCGGCTACTGCAGACGAATTGTTTGATGACTTTTTCTTTAATTTCGCTGTAAGTAAAAAAATCCAAAAAGATAGGATTCTTTTCCCTTTGAAAGTATATTCCAAAGGAACAGAAAAGAGTATAGAGAGTGACAAGTGGAAAATAGAGCATTTCTTCATGTCTCAGGGCTACTATACGTTGATATTTCATAAGGCTTCACAAATCCGCTTAGTAAAAGACACTACAGTACATGATGTCACAGTTGAAAGGATAAATGTAAAAAGAAATCTTGTTACTCAGTGGCATTTTATTAGGAAAAGAGGCTTGTGGAAAATGGATAATATAAAGTATCTTAGTGTTTCAGAGTACAACGATGCGGATTTTATCAAGTTCTACAATCGTTTTGTGACAGATACAGCATTCCAACAGCGTTCTTTGGCAGAGAGCGTGTCTTTTACAGGACCAGATCCAGAGGATGATTTCTCTACTATGACGGGAAGCATAATCCCTGAGCAGTGGCCTATGTTTGCACCGTGGATGCCATCAGGAGTACTATATAACATAGTATATGGTGACAAACCATATACTAATACAAACACTCGATATTTCTATATACGTGGCATAGCCAATGGATTGCAGACAGACTTGCTATTCACCAAAAAAGGTAGAAGTTGGAAGTTGGAAAAGGTAAATACATAATGCCTTTTGTGGGATACATAGTGTGGAAGAAAAAAATAAGCTAATATAAGATATTTTGTTCCTTAATGCAGAGTTTACAAAAATATAATACATTTGGCATAGATCATTCGTGCAAACATATATATGAGCCTTCAACAACAGAAGAAATAAAGGACTTATTGCCACAGTTGCGCCAGGAACCATTGCTCGTAATCGGTGGAGGCAGCAATTTGTTGTTAACAAAGGATTTTGAAGGTAATGTTCTCCATGCTAAAATATATGGAATAGAAGAGGTAAGTCAGAAATCGGCAGATGGGGATAGTGTTTACATTCGATGTGGAGAGGCTGAAATATGGGATGATGTTGTAAAGTATGCTATAGGACACGGATACTATGGTATAGAGAACTTATCAATCATTCCGGGAGAGGTCGGGGCTTCTGCTGTACAAAATATAGGAGCGTATGGCATTGAGGTTAAAGATTATATCTATTCTATAGAGGCTATAGAGATAGCTACGGGGAAAGATGTGACAATTAAGCCTGATGCTTGCAGATATGCATATCGTTACAGTATATTTAAAGGAGAGTGGAAGGGTAAGTACATAATAACATATGTTACATATAAGTTGAATAAATCCTTTACTCCGCATATAGGCTATGGTAATATACGTAAGTATCTAGATGAACGTCATATTTCTTCACCAACGGCAAAAGACGTAAGGGATATTATTATAGATATAAGAAATTCAAAATTACCGGATCCGAAGATAGAAGGGAATGCAGGCTCGTTTTTTATAAATCCAGTTGTAGACTCTGCACATTTTAGAGAGTTACAGCTGAGCTACCCTGATATGCCACATTATAAGATAGATGACAGCAGCGAAAAAATACCTGCAGGATGGCTTATAGAACAATGTGGCTGGAAAGGTAAGACGTTAGGAAGTGCTGGAGTACATGATAAGCAGGCTTTGGTGCTGGTTAACAAGGGAAATGCCCAAGGAAAGGATATATTGTTGTTATGTAATAAGATATGTGATGACGTATATTCTAAATTCAAAATAAGAATAAAGCCAGAAGTGAACATAATATGAAATTGACATTCCTTGGCACTGGTACATCTATAGGTGTGCCAGCAATAGGTTGTAGTTGTGAGGTTTGCAGAAGCCATGATACGCGAGATAAGAGATTAAGGTCTTCAGCAATTATAGAAACGGATGAAGGACTGAGAATATTGATAGATTGTGGTCCGGATTTCAGACAACAGATATTACCTTATCCATTTAGTAAGATTGACGCGGTATTGATAACTCATATACATTATGACCATGTAGGAGGAATAGATGATTTGCGTCCTTTTGCCTGGTTTGGTGCTGTTGATATATATGCTCAGCAAGATGTAATAGACGGTTTGCGTACAACAATGCCATATTGTTTCCAAAAGGAATTGTATCCAGGTGTTCCTCATTTAACACTTCACCCTGTCTCTTCAGGAAAAAGTTTTGTAGTTGACAGACCACATGAAATAAATGTGGATCTTCATCCGAGTGGGGCGTCATTAGAGGGTAAGATGAACAAGTTGGGAAAGAGAGTGTGTGTTCCAGCAGTAAATACCCCTGTGGAGATATTGCCTATTCGTGTAATGCATGGCTCCTTACCGATATTAGGGTATAAGATAGGCAAGTTGGCATATATAACGGATATGAAGACAATGGATGAAGAAGCCGTGAGTATGCTGAGAAACACAGATACACTTGTTGTTAATGCCTTGAGGTTTGAGAAAGAGCATCACAGTCATCAGTTAGTAGATGATGCTATAAAATTAGCAAGAAGTATAGGTGCACGTAGAACATATCTTACTCATCTTACTCATGATATAGGAACACATGCTATAGCAAACTCGCATTTACTCCAAGGAGTATATTTTGCTTACGATGGTTTGGAAATACATATAGACTAAAGGTGGCATACACTTTGTAATAATTCTTGTGTAAATGTTAATAGGAATAATATGGAAATGAATATACATAATAATTACTCAGATAGTGTGACCTCCCTCTTGGATGATAGCAAGAAAGAGGCGAGAAAGCATAGAAGCCGTTTGGTAAGGCCAGAGCATGTCCTAATGGCAATATTGAAAAGACGTGGTACGGTGGCAGACAAAATCATAGATGAGCTTCATGTTAATAAAGCAGATTTGACACTGGATTGTGAAAGCAGGTTATTGACTGATGTTGATGAGAATGCAGACCAAGTTGTTACTTCTCCGGATTTTGATGATAATACCAATAATTTAATGATGTTGGCAGCGTTAGAAGCGCGTATGGATAAAAAAAACACGGTGCAAATAGAACATTTGCTTTTAGCAATATTGCATGACCAGAACAATAATCAGGCTCGTGCGATATTAGAAAACAACAATATGAATTACGAGAATGTAGCGCAGTGCCTTTCTGAATATAACAAGAATGAAGAAACACCAGACAATGGGGATACTGTTATATTGAACGGTATGGAATTGTCAGAGGAGAGCGAAGAAGAGGATAATGTCGATAAGGAAGACGCTAATGAGGTCAAGACTGATGGCAAACAAAACAAGAAAGCAAATGGAAAGACTCCTGTTATAGATGCTTTTGCAATAGATTTGACCAAGGTAGCCAGTGACGGAAATATGGATCCTGTTGTTGGCAGAGAAAAGGAGATAATCCGTTTGCAGGAAATATTGTGCCGCAGGAAGAAGAACAATCCTATATTAATAGGAGAGCCTGGAGTGGGTAAGAGTGCTATTGTAGAGGGATTGGCACAGTTGATTACATCAGGCAAGGTTTCCTCTGTGTTACACAATAAACGTGTAGTGGCACTGGATATGGCAAGTATGGTTGCCGGTACTAAATATAGAGGACAGTTTGAAGAAAGGGTAAAGAATCTGATAAAGGAATTAGAAGCAAATCCAGATATCATATTGTTTATTGATGAGATTCACACTATAATTGGTGCAGGAAGTGCCGCTGGAACTATGGATGCAGCAAATATGATGAAGCCAGCTCTTGCCCGTGGTGCTATACAATGTATAGGTGCAACGACATTAGATGAGTATAGAAAGTCCATAGAGAAGGACGGGGCATTGGAAAGAAGGTTCCAGAAAATAATAGTTGAGCCATCAACACCGGAACAAACGATGCATATTTTGTCTAATATCAAGGATAAATATGAGGAGTATCATCATGTAGAATATTCAGAAGATGCTCTTATGTCATGTGTGAAATTGTCACAACGCTATATTACAGACCGTGCATTCCCAGACAAAGCCATAGATGTAATGGATGAAGTGGGTGCAAAGATACATCTGCATAATGTAGAGGTTCCTTCTGATATAACAGAATTGGAAGAGAAAATCTCTGCTACGAAGAAACAGAAGCTGGACGCCGTACAAAACCAGAATTTTGAGTTGGCTGCCAATTATCGTGACATTCAGACAAAACTGGAGGCAGATTTGGAAAGCCTTAATGCGAAATGGGAAAAAGGAGATACAGGATCGCGTGAACAGGTTACTGCAGATGATGTGGCTGATGTCGTATCAACCATGACAGGGATTCCTGTGCAGCGTGTTTCAGAAAACGAAGGTGTACGTTTGCGTGGTATGGCTGAAAAACTCAAGAAAGAAGTCATTGCGCAAGATGATGCGATAGACAAGATTGTACGTTCAATAAGAAGGAACAGAATAGGCATACATGACACAAATAAGCCTATAGGAGCATTTATGTTCCTTGGTCCTACAGGTGTCGGCAAAACATATTTGGCAAAGAAGTTGGCAGAGGAAATGTTTGGCTCGAAAGACGAACTTATCAGGATAGATATGAGTGAGTATTCTGAGAGTTTTAATGTTTCCCGACTTGTAGGTGCGCCTCCAGGATATGTAGGGTACGACGAGGGCGGTCAGCTTACGGAAAGAGTACGCAGGAAGCCTTATTCTATCGTGTTGCTTGATGAAATAGAAAAAGCTAATAGTAGTGTATTCAATATGCTATTACAAGTTTTGGATGAAGGACGATTAACTGATGGCAATGGACGTTTGATAGATTTTAGAAACACTATTATTATCATGACGTCAAATGCCGGAACAAGGCAATTGCGTGAGTTTGCTCATGGAGTAGGTTTCAATGCCGCTAATGGTACGGGGCTTTCCATGAGTGACAAGGACAGAGCCTATGCCCGTAATATAATACAGAAAAGTCTGAGCAAACAGTTCTCGCCAGAGTTCTTGAATAGGTTGGATGACATCATAATGTTTGACCAGCTTGACAATAAAGCTATAAGACGAATTGTTGACATAGAGTTGCGTGGTCTCTGTCAGCGTATAGAAAACATAGGTTACAAACTTGTCGTCACAGATGAGGTTAAGGACAAACTGGCAGAGAAAGGATATGACATACAATATGGCGCTCGTCCTTTGAAGAGAGCCATTCAGACTTATATCGAGGATGTGGTATGCGAGCGTATCTTATCTGAAAAGGTAGAAGTCGGTAGTGATATCGTTATAGATAAATTGGAAGAGGAGTTACAGAAATAAATATTTCCTCTGATTAGTCAGAAAATTCATCCCTTTTTTATGTTTCTAAATAGCATAAAAAGGGGATTTTTTGTTATTATTATAAAAAACAAGAAGAAAATCTTTGCTATTAATAAATAATTAATTATCTTTGTAGGAGAAACCTAAATGATTTTTGTCAATAAATACATAGTAATATATTGACATATATCTATAAGTAGTGAAAAACAAAAGAAATAAGAAACCTTAAATAAAACCTATGAGTTATATAAAATTTGATAAGGCACTGATGACTAACCTCCAAGAGAGTATACGTAAGGAGTTTCTCCGTACAAGTCGTTCGGGAGCTTATGCAAGTAGTACTGTAGTGGATTGTAATACGAGAAAGTATCACGGTCTGCTCGTTGTTCCTATTCCAGAAATAGATGATGAAAACCATGTGTTGTTGTCATCTCTTGATGCAACTGTCATACAGCATGGTGCAGAATTTAATCTTGGTTTGCATTTCTATCAAGGAGGTGCCGTAAGTCCTAACGGACATAAATATATAAAGGAATTTAATTGTGACGTTATACCTACAACGATATACAGGGTAGGAGGGGTGTTGCTGAAAAAGGAAATGGTTTTCCAGGCATACACAGACCGTGTGATGATACGTTATACGATAGCTGATGCGCATTCTCCGGTAACTCTACGATTAAGACCTTATCTTGCTTTCAGACGTGCTGACGAGTTGACACATGAGAACTATCAGGCACTCAGGGACTACACTGCCGTCAGTGGAGGAATACGCACTACTATGTATAGTGAGTATCCTGAGCTTTATATGCAGTTGTCTAAGAAGAATGACTTTGTTTATCAGCCTAATTGGTATAAAGGCTTTGAGTATTATAAAGAGGCGGAAAGAGGATATGAGTGCGTTGAGGACTTGTATGTGCCAGGCTATTTTGAAGTGCAGTGTAAGAAGGGAGACGAGATTGTGTTTACAGCTTCTTTAAGTGAGTGTAAGCCAAGCACTTTGAAGACTGCATTTAATGAAGAGGTTGAAAAGCGAGTCCCACGTGATAATTTCTATCATACACTTATTACGGCGGCTCATCAGTTCCATAATCGTAACGGTGAGGACAAATATCTGTTAGCAGGCTATCCTTGGTTCAAGGTACGTGCCAGGGACACCTTTATATCTTTGCCAGGTTTGACACTAGCCATAGATGAGGTGGATTACTTCAATGCTATAATGTCAACAGCAGTGAGAGGTCTGCGAGAATTTATGTCCGGTAAGCCGTTGACGGTGAAGATTTACGAGGTAGAGCAACCAGATGTAATGCTGTGGGCAATATGGTCAATTCAGCAATATGCGAAGAAGGTAGGCATAGAGGCAGCATCTAAGGAATATGGAGACCTGGTAGTAGATATAATAAAATACATAGAGGGAGAGAAACATATTCATCTGCAGCCTAAAGAAAACGGACTGCTCCATACTGATGGCAAGGATGTACCAATGACGTGGATGAACAGCGTGGCAAATGGTAAGCCTGTTGTACCGCGTACAGGATTTGTTGTAGAGATTAATGCTTTGTGGTATAATGCGTTAAAGTTTGCCGCAGAATTGTCAAGAGTCCAGAAGAAAAACTCAGATGAGAAATACTTTACAGACAAAGCTTCAGTAGTAAAGGCTTCGTTCCAAAACACGTTTATAACCCCTGCTGGTTATTTATATGACTATGTTGAAGATGGTATAGAGGACTTGAACGTGCGTCCGAATATGATTTTTGCTGTGGCTTTTGATTATTCTCCGTTGGAGACGAACCAGCAAAAGACAGTATTGGATTTCTGTACTCGTGAGTTGCTTACTCCAAAGGGCTTGCGTACGTTGTCACCTAAGAGCGGAGGTTACAATCCTATGTATGTCGGGGCACAGACCAAGCGTGACTATGCATATCACTCAGGTACGGCGTGGCCTTGGTTGGGCGGATTCTATATGGAGGCATGTCTGAAGGTTTATAAGCGTACACGTTTAAGCTTCGTACAAAGGCAGATGGTGGGTTACGAAGATGAGATGATGTATCATGCTACTGGTACCATATCAGAGTTGTTTGACGGTAATCCTCCGTTCCATGGTCGTGGAGCTATGGCATTTGCCATGAATGTGGCTGAGATATTGCGTACAATGAAATTAATTGACCAATATAATCAATAAAGGAGAAAAATAGAATCTTTGTAATGTCTTATTCTTAAATATTAAGATAAATGAAAGTATTAATGTTTGGATGGGAATTCCCTCCTAAGATATATGGCGGTCTGGCTGTCGCATCGTATGGTATAACGAAAGGCTTATCTGCACAGGGTGATGTAGAGACCACTTTCTGTATGCCAAGAGCTACGGGCGAAGAGGAGAATTTCCTTAAAATCGTGAATATGAGTCAAGTGCCTATAGCTTGGCGTGACGTAAACTATGATAACATCAAGCACCGTTTTGTAGGTCATACAGCAGAGGACTATTATCGTTTCCGTGACCATATCTATGCAGACTTTAACTATATGCAGGGGCTTGACGATATGGGTTGTATGGGGTTTGCTGGTGGTTATCCCGGTAATCTGCATGATGAGATTAACAACTTCTCCATTATTGCCGGAGTCTTAGCCCGTTCTGAGCAGTTTGATATTATCCATGCACATGACTGGTTGACATATCCCGCAGGTGTGCACGCAAAGATGGTAAGTGGTAAGCCCTTGTGCATACATGTCCATGCCACAGACTTTGACCGTTCACGAGGTAAAGTAAATCCAACAGTCTATTCCATAGAGAAGAACGGTATGGATCATGCTGACTGTATTATGTGTGTGTCTGAATTGACAAGGCAAACCGTCATACATCAGTATCATCAGGACCCTCGCAAATGTGTAGCCATGCACAATGCTGTATATCCTTTAAGTGAGGAGTACAAAAAGATAGAACCACACAAGATACCAAACGAGAAAGTCGTTACATACCTCGGACGTATAACGATGCAGAAGGGTCCAGAGTATTTTATAGAGGCCGCTAAGTTGGTATTGCAGCGTACCCAGAATATACGTTTCTGTTTCGCCGGTTCGGGAGATATGATGGCGGCTATGATAGAGCTGGCAGCAGCTTATGGCATAGCAGACAGATGCCACTTCCCTGGTTTCCAGCGAGGCAAGCAGGTCTATGAGTGCTACAAGAATTCTGACGTGTTTGTCATGCCGTCCGTGTCCGAGCCTTTCGGTATTGCTCCGTTAGAGGCCATGCAGTGTGGCTGTCCGTCAATTATCTCCAAGCAGTCTGGTTGCGGAGAGATATTGAAGAATGTCCTGAAAGTAGATTATTGGGATATACATGCCATGGCAGACGCCATATATTCAGTATGTATGAATCAGAGCCTGCATGATTATATGGCAGAGGAAGGCATGAAGGAAGTAGATGGAATAACATGGCAAAAGGTTGGACTGCGCATACGTCAGTGTTATGATCAGTTATTGTCAAAGGGCTGGTTTGACCATGAGGAGTACCAACGTAATTATATACCTAACTAATTTATAAACAATAATATAATAGATAACTATGAAAACAATTTGCTTATATTTTGAGATTCACCAGATAATACACCTGAAACGGTATCGTTTCTTTGATATTGGTACAGACCATTATTACTATGATGATTATGAGAACGAGCGTAGTATTACATATATAGCCGAGCATTCATATATGCCGGCGCTGAATACCTTGCTCGAGATGATTCAGAGTAATGGCAAGTTCTTCCGTGTTGCATTCTCCTTGTCTGGTGTAGGTATGGAACAGTTGGAGATGCATGCTCCTCAGGTAATAGAGAAGTTGCAGGAACTGAATGATACCGGCTGTGTAGAGTTCCTTACAGAACCATATTCTCACGGACTTGCAGGTCTTATCAATGAAGAAAGTTTCAAGCGTGACATAGAGAAGATGTCTGACAAGATAGAGCAATACTTCGGCAAGCGTCCTACAGTCATGCGTAACTCTTCACTCATCTACACAGATGATATAGGTGCCCAGGTGGCAGCGTTAGGTTACAAGGGTATGCTTACCGAGGGTGCCAAGCACGTTCTGGGATGGAAGTCTCCACACTATGTCTATAACTGTAACATAGCACCTAATTTGAAGTTGTTGCTTCGTGACGTCAACGCTTCTGATGACATCTCTCTGCGCTTCAACAATTCTGCATGGGAGGGCTATCCACTGTTTGCTGACACATATATCAACAACATAGCGGCGTGTCCAAAGGAAGAGCAGGTGGTAAACATCTTCATGGAACTATCTGCCCTGGGTATAGCTCAGCCACTTTCAAGTAACATTCTCGAGTTCTTCAAGGCATTACCTGCTTGCGCAAAGAATGCGGGATTGGAATTCCTTACACCGTCAGAGGTGATGGACAAATATGAGTCTGTAGGTTCTATTGATGTACCTGATACCCTGTCATGGGTTGACGAGGAGCGCGACTGTTCCGTATGGCTCGGAAACCAGATGCAGCGTGAGGCCTTTAACAAGCTCTATAGCGTTGCTGACCGCCTGCTCATAGCCAAGGACCCACGTCTGCTTCAGGACTGGGATTATCTCCAGGCATCCAATAACTTCCGTTTCATGACGACGAAGCCAAGTAATGCGACGATAGACCGCGGCATATATGACGGACCGTTTGATGCCTTCACCAACTATATGAACATTCTCGGTGACTTCATCTCTCGTGTACGAACCCTCTACGGTGGTATAGACAATGAGGAACTTGAAAACATGCTCACCACAATCACCAACCAAGGCAAGGAAATAGAGGCGAAAAACAAAGAGATACAGCGGTTACAATCCAAACTCGCAAAATATGAGAATGTGAAGCCAGTTTCCAAAACCCAAAGTAAGAAACCGACAGTTGAGAAAAAGAAAGAAAAGAAATAATAATTATTAATGATAAAACAATCCCATGGGCAAGAATCCTTGTCTATGGGACTTTGCGTATTTACAAATATATGAGAAAAATCGTTTTGTTTATAGGTCTGTTATGCTTTGCCCTTAACATCTCAGCGCAGAGTATTGTATATAGCGGCCATACGGAGAAGTCAGCCAGAATACTTGAGACCAACTTGAAGAAAGTCACGAAGTTCGGTGAGAAGTCAAGAGCCTTTTACATGTGGGCAGGCCTTACGTCCCTTGACATCAAGGGCGTGGTTATATTTTCTGTAAAGGTAATGTACACATCTGAATACCGCTTGTCGGTAAAGAAGGGTGACACCTTGACGTTGACGCTTAAAAACGGAACCAAGATAGTATTACGTTCCCCTTCTAATCTTGAGAGCAAGCGCCTTGATGGCGTCGAGACGCTTTTCGTGTCTTATGAGATTAACGAGAGCGATTTGTTAGACCTCAAGGAGAACGGAGTCATTAACATTGCTCCTGCCGTCAATTGCTTCGGCAGTTCCAAGTATTCCAAGGACGTAAATATGTGGAAGCTTGCACGCCCGTTGTCCTTGCGTTATGATTTGTTAAAGGAATATATTGATAAGCATCCCGAATGAGATACATAGCCATTTTCCTCCTGTCGTTCACCTCACTTCTCGCGCACGCCGCCCAATGGGTTGTTGAGGCTGAGCCAGGTGGTCGTGTCACATGGAGCAAAGACTCCGTGGCTGACATCCATGCGCAGGGCGGACTCACCTTGTGGAACACACACATGATGCAGGGCAACGTCGTCATTGAATATGATGCACGTATCGTCGGCGACGGCCGAGTGTCAGACCTCAACTGCTTCTGGATGGCATCAGTGGGAGAGGGCAGTGGCTCCCCCATAACCCCACGACTGCTGAAGGCGAGGGGAGGACGCTTCCTCAACAGTTACACCATGCAACTGTATTACCTTGGCTATGGAGGGAACTACAACTCCACCACACGCTTCCGCCGCTATACCGGCGATGGGCGCGGGGTGGATTCTGTTTTATACAGGCCCCGTATCTTGCGTGAGTATCTTGACACTGCACATCTCATCACGGCAGACCATTGGTACCATATTCGTCTGGAGCAGATAGATGGCAGGGTGCGTTACATCATCGACGGCGAGTGCCTCGTTGACTACGTTGACCCACACCCCCTCACCAAAGGGTGGTTCGGTTTCCGCACCACCTTGGCACATGCCCAGCTCAGGAACTTCACGTTCTTTTGCAGCAATCCCGACAATGCCCCCGTTGTCATCCGTCCCATAGGCACAGCGCCATGCCGTGAGCAGCCCGTCACCTTTGGCGTACCGTTCTCACAGGGTGAGCTCGCTGATGGCGCCCCGCTGCAGGTCAGCACCTCTACGGGCACCCCCGTTTCTGCTGACCAGTGGACACTCGCCACATGGCCCGACGGCTCCGTAAAGTGGAAAGCCGTCGCCACCGTCGTACCCCCAGCCTCGCAGGGCTTACAACTGTCAAAAAGCAAAGATAAGACAAAGTATAATATTCAGAATACCATACGTTTATGCACATCTGCTAACGGATTACTTGCAGATAGTATAATGATATCCGGCACCAAGGTTATAGGCAACCTGTGGCTTGAACTCAACGGCAAAAGACAGTACGTTACCAGCGCCGTTCACGAACAGCAAGGCAGCGTCCGAGACTGCTGGCGCTTCGATGGCACCGACTTCTGCGTGCGTATGTATCTGTATCGTGGCAGCAACGAGATAAAACTCGTCCACACCTCTTTCATTGACTCGCTTACCAACGCCGACGGACTCCGTTCCCTCTGTCTCAAGGCAGAGATACCTGTGCAGGGTAAGCTCCATCAGCGCAAGGCATTGTTCCTTACGTCTGCAGGCGACAACGCATCCCTGCTCTCCATGGATGTCAAGCCCCTTATTGCACGTCGCCCCGTAAACCTTGATGCCAACGGCGAGCCTGCCGACCCTCTCAGTGCCAGGATACTGCCGCAGCTCGCTTCATGGGACGGCTTCCGCCTCTCCCAACTCTCTCCCGGTGCTTTCTCCATACGCAAGCGCGCCACAGAGCAGTCACCGTGGATAGGCACCATCGAGGGCCATCGTTCCCCCGGCATGGTAGCCTTCGGCGACAACCACTCCAGCGTAGCCCTTCAGCTTACCGACTTCTGGCAGTCCTATCCCTCCACCTTGCAGGTTGACCATGCCCGTTCCGACAACGCCGTCGTCAGCCTCTATATGTGGAGCAAGGAGGCAGAGCCCATGTCCTTCTGCCATTATGACACCATACCCCATGGCCTCGAGGCAGCCTATGAGGATGTGCAGCCCGGCATGAGCACTGCCAACGGCACTGCCCGCACCTCTGTCATCTACCTCTACCCGTCACTCCTGCCAGTAGATACCCTGGCATCACAGCTTGCCTCACTGGCAAACCATGCGCAGTATCTGCCCACACCCGAATACCTGCACCGTAAGCGTGCCTTCGGCTTCTGGAGCCTCGACAAAGGCACCGCCACCGACACCACGCTCACTGACATCATACGCTTCTATGCTGACGAACAGGAGCGCCAGTCATGGTATGGCTATTTCAACTACGGCGATGTCATGCACTCTTACGACGCCAGCCGTGGCGAATGGCGCTATGACGTAGGCGGCTACGCTTGGGACAACACCGAACTCGGCACTCCCGCCATGCTCTGGTATCAGTTTCTGCGCACCGGCAGTCCTGTTGCCTGGCGTATGGCAGTGGCTATGAGCCGACATAATGCCGAGGTTGACTGCTACCACCGTGGTCCCCATGCCGGACTCGGCACTCGCCATAACGTCCTCCACTGGGGCTGCGGAGCCAAGGAGGCACGCATCTCTCAGGCATTCTTCAATCGCTTCCTCTATTACCTCACCGCCGATGAGCGCACTGGTGACATACTCCGTGAGGTAGTCGATGCCGACACACTTCTCTACCACCTTGACCCAATGCGCCTTGCCCAGCCACGCTCCGAGCGTTACCCCTGCACCGCACCGGCACGACTGCGTGTAGGTCCCGATTGGCTCGCATACGCCGGCAATTGGTTCACGGAGTGGGAGCGCACTGGTAACACGAAGTACCGCGACAAGATTCTTGCGGGTATGCGCAGCATCGCCAACTTGCCCCACGGACTCTTCAGCGGTCCCAAGGCCTTAGGCTACGACCCCTCCACAGGCATAATAACATGGGAAGGCGACACCGCCGTGCAGAACACCAATCACCTGCTCTCCATCATGGGAGGCTTTGAGATGATGAATGAGATGATGCTCTCCCTTACCACTCCAGAGTGGAGTAGGGCATGGCTCACCCACGCCATGGACTATAAGGAGAAAGCACTTACCATCAGTCGCAACCACTTCCGCATACCACGCCTCAAGGCCTACGCCTACTGGCACACAGGTAACAAGACCTGCTATGCCACGGCCCTTGAAGACCTTCAGCGTAACGAACCCTTCCGTATGCTCCGCGGCGCTGAGTCTATGAACACCATCCCCATGGGCGGCAAGGGAGGCTTCTATACCAACGATGCCGCCACCTATGCCCTCGATGCCATCTTCATGCAGGAAGTCATGACTGACGCACAGCCCGTCCCTGTCATCCTCACCGCAGGCCAGTCAAACGCCGACGGCAGGGTGCCCCTCGACCAGCTGCCCTCATACCTCACCTTCGACAAGTGCTACTGGAGTTACGGCAGTGGCGACTTCGAGACCGCCACAGGCTGTTTCTCCCCTTACTCTCCCCGTGTGGCTAAACCCGGCATAGAACACAGCTGGGGCTTCGATGCAGTGGTGTATCATCTCCTTTCTAAGCAACAGCCGCAGCCACTCTACATCATAAAGCACACTGACGGCGGCACAGCCATCTCTCCCACCTGCAAGGGTAGCACCCACCAGCTCTATTGGAGTGCCGACACCACGTTCCTTTCCCATACCGGCTCTGCCAGCCACGGAGGCCGTTCTTTGCTCAAGGCCTTCATGCGCCAGATAGACGACTGTCTGCCCCGCCTGCCACAAAACTATGACATCAAGTGTTTGCTGTGGCATCAGGGCGAGAGCGACCAGTCTGCCGACAGTCTTTACTATGATAACCTCAAGGCCGTCGTGGCGTATGTGCGCCAGCACCTTGTCACCCTCACCGGCAACAAGAGATACAGCCACCTCCCCGTCATCTGCGGCACCTACTCGCAGTTCAGCCGTATGCGTAGCCAGCGCGTCGTTGATGCTCTCTACCGCCTGCAACAGGAAGATGCAGACTTCCACGTAGTTGATGCCAGCGACCTTCCGCTGCTCCGCGACCGCCTGCATTTCGATGCCCAGGGCGCCGAGACATTAGGCCACCGAGTGTACGATGTCCTGCGTACCTTGCCCTGATTAATTGGACGAAAACGAAGACGAATAGAACGACCACAGATTACATTGATTACAATGATTATTCTTTAACAACAGATTAATACTAATTATACAGATTATACGAATTATAAAAAAGAATATTTATAATAATAATCTTGAAATTAAAAAATTAATGAAAAATTCTTGCGTCCATTCGGTGGCCGCTCGAACTTGTTCGCTTTGCCAGCAAAGAAGCGTCTCCTTCGTCGCCGAGCGCATGGATAATTACATGATGATTATATGTTAAAAACGGATTTCATTGATAATAATAATTAAAGAAATTATGATGATTTGTTTACAGTACCCTTCACTCTGTTTTCTTTGAACATAAATGCCCATCAATGCCCATATAATTAAACATTAATTGTTTTTCAGAAGACGAAAACGGTAAACAGTAAACAAAAAAACAATCCTCTGCCACAATATGGCGCACCCTTAATATATCTTTGCATTAAAAATAATAATAATCATGAACAACGACAGGGGACAAAGCCTTATAAGCAAATACGTATGGGTGGTAGATACCATCTATAAGGCACACCGCATATCCTTCAAGGAACTGAACCACCGCTGGCTCTGCGATGACATCAGCCGGGGCGTGGACATACCTAAACGCACCTTCGACAACTGGCGCTGCGCCATCTGGGACCTCTTCGGCATCAACATAGAGAACGAGAACCGTGGCGAATACTGTTACTATATAGCCAATGAAGGCGACATCCACGGTAACGGACTCCGCTCATGGCTCTTCAACACCCTCTGCGTCAGCAATGCCTTGTCAAGTTGTCAGGGCATCAACGACCGCATACTCCTGGAGTATGTCCCCTCAGGGCAGTCCAATCTTCAGACTGTCCTCGAGGCAATGAAGGAAAATCGTGTGCTTAACATCTCCTACCACAGCTACTGGAAAGAGGAGGAATACAACTTCGACGTGCAGCCCTACTGCGTCAAGCTCTTCCGTCAGCGCTGGTACATGGTGGCTCGCAGCACCTATACGTATTATTGCGAGAAAAGACCGCGCATCTATGCCCTTGACCGCATAACATACCTTCACAAGACAGAACACTCCTTCCGTATGCCCGACGACTGGGACGCAGCAGAATACTTTGAAGGCTGCTTCGGAGTGATTGCCGACCACAAGACTGACATCCAACCCGTTACGTTGAAGGTGAATCCCTCGCAAGCCAACTACCTCCGTTCCCTGCCACTCCATGAGTCCCAGCAGGAGACCGAGCGCACACCCGACTACAGCATCTTCACTCTCAACCTTCGACCTACATTCGATTTCCAGCAAGAACTCCTCTGGAATGGTGAGGATATAGAAGTGCTTGAGCCGCTCTGGCTCCGCGAAGAGATAGCAGGAAAGATAAAAAGGATGTGGGACAAATATAAAGATGACTCGAAATGAAAGACTTTGCAGCAATAGATTTTGAAACCGCCAACAACGAGCGCAGCAGCGTCTGCTCCGTCGGCATCGTCATCGTCCGTGATGGTGAGATAGTTGACAGATACTACTCCCTC
>OCTW011458263.1_pt1 | contig 22849 bp, 19 predicted proteins | sample 1539671 | NCBI WGS metagenome assembly OCTW01 (sample SAMN02144230, study PRJEB22623) | gut metagenome | biome: sheep rumen | host: Ovis aries | place: New Zealand | reverse complement strand
GAACCCGGAGAATCCGGAGAATCCTCAGAACCCAGAGAATCCTCAGAACCCGGAGAATCCTGAAAATCCTCAGAACCCGGAGAATCCGGAGAATCCCAATCCACCGGAAACGCCCAATTGCGGAAACAATCAACTGGATGAAGATGAAATCTGCGATGGCAATCTCCTGGCGAGTGCTGCAGCATGTCCTTCAGGCACAATTCTGCTCAAGGGAAAATCGCTGAGCTGTAAAAGCGATTGCACGCTCGACACTTCGAATTGCAAGGCACCATGCGGAAATGGCCAGCTCGATGACGGCGAAGCCTGTGACGGTACCATCATGGGGAGCGGTGCAGCCTGTCCGTCGGGAACGGTGCTTCTCAATGGCAAATCGTTGGGCTGTAAAAGCGATTGCACACTTGACACTTCGAATTGCAAGGCACCGTGCGGAAATGGTCAGCTCGATGACGGCGAAGCCTGTGACGGTAAACACTTTGCAAGCAATGCAGCTTGCCCGTCCGGAACGAGTCTGCCCTCAGGAAAATCGTTGGGATGCAAGAGTAATTGTACACTCGATACGTCGATGTGCGTTGCCCCATGTAAAACGCGCATCGAATATGGCTCGGACTGGCTGCATGCCGACAATCATCCGGGCAATGTCGATAATGTCGATGGCCTCGTGACATGGGATGGAACCTGCACCAACGAAGGTGGAAATTCGTATGCAACTTTGTCAAATGGATGGAAACCATATTTTTCGGGCAATAACAGCTGTATCATCTCATTGGATTATACTGGCAGCTGCACAGGTATCGACAATGTCTGCCGCACGCGCGTAAGCTATTCATCCAATTGGAAACCAGCGCCTGGCCACGAAAGCCAATACTACGATGATGTCAAAGGCGTCGTCACCTGGAGTGGTGTCTGTTACAGCGATCATGCCGTTTTATCAAATGGCTGGACACCGTATTTTAACGGCAGCTGCGGCATTTCGATTCGATATACACAATGTGGGCCTTTGTTTACCAATCCCGTCGTCGATGAGGACAGACCCGATCCCGGAGCCGTCCTCAACGGAGATACCTATTATATGGCAACGACAGGCGGCGGTTCCGGCGGCGCTTATAACATTAAGAAATCCAAAGATCTCGTCACATGGACCAATGTTGGCAATGCCTTCCCGAGCGGAAAAGTACCTTCTTGGGCATCGGGCGATTTCTGGGCACCTGAGATTCACAAAGTCGGCAGCAAATGGAACATTTACTTCAGTGCCCGCAACAAAAGTACAAAAATACTGAACGTTGGCGTTGGCGTCGCCGATAAACCCGAAGGTCCCTATACTGACATCGGCAAGCCACTCGTCGCCAAATCCAATATGGGCACAATCGACGCGAGCTTCTTTGAAGATACCGATGGCAAACGCTACCTGCTCTGGAAAGACGATGGCAATGCAGTCAGTTCCAGAACACCGATATTTATCCAGCAACTCAACGATGCCGGCACTGCGCTCGTGGGCTCAGCCACCGAACTCCTATCCAATACCCTGGGCTGGGAATCCCCGCTCATCGAGGGTCCCTGGATGATCAAACGCGGTAAATATTATTATCTATTTTACAGCGGCAGTTTCTACGCCAATGCCAGCTATGCCCTCGGCGTTGCCCGATCCACCAAAGTGACCGGGCCCTTTACAAAACACGGCGATCCCATCATCAAAACGCACAACAGCAGCGGGTATTTCCAAGGCCCTGGTCACGGCTCTGTTTTACAAAGTCCCTCTGGGGAATGGTTCCACATCTATCACTCGTGGGTCAAAGGCTATGTGAATGTCTATCCTCCCACGGGACATGGCCGGGTCGTGCTCGTCGATCGCATCTTCTGGCAGGATGACTGGCCCATGTCCTACTCTGCCCCACTGCGACGATCGCAGCCCTATATTAAGTAAAGCTAAACAATCTCAATGACAGTCAGCAAATCGCCCTCCACCCGATAACGAACATCCTGCCCACAAAATTCAAAACCATAAATGCGCCCGGGATCGTGCTGATAACCCGGGCGCGGGTCCTGAGCCAGGATTTCAATCAGGGCGTTGCGCTTATCATCGTCAAAATAATTGCCCCATTTTTCGGGCAAATTCACTTCGAGCACATGCGACTTGACCTCATCGGCAAAACCATTGACGGCATCCGGGTGTGCATCAGTAAACGCCAGATAAGGCTTGATATCATAAATCGGGGTACCATCCATCAGATCGGCCCCCAAGACATGAATGACAGTCCCACATTTATCCGTCTTTTCGACGGATAACAATTTGACCGAAGACAGCCCCAAACCATTTGGCCGAAATGTCGATCGCGTCGCAAACACCCCCATGCGCCTGTTACCCCCCAACCTAGGCGGGCGCACCGTCGGCGACCAGGATTCGCGCTCTGTCTCTGAAAATCCCCAGATTAACCATAGATGCGAATAAGCCTCAATGCCGCGAAGCGCTTCATCCACCCGATATTCCGGTTCAAAGATAATCGTCGATTCGAGTTCGACCAAGCCACTCTGGCGCGGTATGCCATATTTCGTTTTAAAGGCGCTCTTCATGCGCGCAATCATTTTAAGTTCCATAAGTTTTAAAACATAATCGTGAGCAACAGTCCCCTTTTTGGATCATATCTTATCCAGTCATAGAAAGCTATTTTAACTCGCCTTTGCGCTATTCGCGCATACGGCTCGTGTTTCGGCCTATTGCCTCACGGCAATACGGCCTACAAATATTTTAAATCCATGCCTTTGTACGCAGGATGCGTGCGCATGCACCAGGCAACAAAGATAAGATAGGCGGCTGTAACTGCCACACAAAGGGGCATATAAAAATTAAATTGTATTAGAAACGGAGTAATGGCGAGTGAGACTGCAGGCGGAAATAACCGATGAAAGCATTTTCCGACGAGCATGGTAATGAGAACAGCAGCTCCAACCCCAAGTGATACATTCAAACTATTTTGCAATGAAAAAAATAAATTCATATTTTCATTGATATTCTGGGCGATCCAGAATGATGAATTACCCGTTACAGAGGCAATGACAAGCTGTCCCCAAGTTTGTTTTGGATATTTGGTAAATGTCGATTTAGCATTGCAAAACGTCGCATAAGTCACAAATAGCGGTGGCAGCAAAAACCAATGATTGCCCGACAAAGCCACTAAAATCAATGCAGGTATAAGTCCCAGGGAGGTTTGCAAATAATATAATAGGCGTTCTCTCCGATGCTGTCGATGTTCGGGAAATTCGCCTTCATCCAGGGGTTCTCGCGCACCAATCCACTCTAATAATTTTTGACCACCGACAAGTGTCAGCGCAATGCAAAAGACAGATAGAGGATAGTACCAGGAAGTCGTTCTCAATAATATCGGGAGCGCCATGGCCCCAAAACAGGGGTATATCTGCGTGCGCCCAAAGATGAGAATACATGCGGCAATGAGAAAACCGATATATAAAGAAGGATAAACCGCAATATAATCAAACCCCGATATACAAATCGATATCAGAAGCCCGCCAACTGCCGCAAGTGTGAGACTGACAATGAGATTAATCTTGTGGTAGTGCCAGAGATTTTCTGGAACCAGCCAGGCCCCCGCAAACAATGCACCAAACGTCGGCAATATAATTTCATGCCTGTCCGTTGCATAGGCAATAAATATGAGAGTCATGGCTGCCAGAATGGCTAATAGGTTGGGGAGTACTTTGTGCATTCTGCATCTTCTTTTTTTACAAACGGATTTGTTCGCATCTAACGATGCTCACGAATCTAAATAATATCGAAGTACGTTAGGCTTGAGTGAATCCGTTTGTATAAAAATGCTTTTCACTGCATTACGATTATACCCATATTTGGGGTAATTAAGACACAAAAAATGCCGCGCGTATGCAATAGCGCGGCAGATGCCGCGTATGCAATAGCGGCATCAATATAATATAAATATATAATTACGTTCCGCTCACGGAGACATCGTCGATGCGCAGCGAGGGAATGCGATAGGATGAATCTTCGCGGGGATCGTTGCCGACTTCGACGAGACGCTTCCATAAATCGGTATGATTTCCGGTCATGTTCATTTCGGCGATATTCTGAGTGAGTTTGCCGTTCTCGATCGCGACGCCGCTGATGCCGTGCGAGAAATCGCCGCGTACATTATCCTGATTGCCGCCCAGGATACTGGTCACATAGATGCCATCCTTGACATCGGCGATCATCTCATCGAGTGAACGTTTGCCCGGTGTGAGGACGAGATTGGTCAAATTGCCAGTCGTCGGCGTGAGCGACAGTTTATTGGCCGAATAGACGTCGAGCATATATTGCTTGAGCGTACCCTTTTCGAAAATCGTCGCAGGCTTGCAGCTCATGCCATCGCTATCGTAGGTTCTCGAAGACAATCCGCGTTTGAGCCAGGGTTCATCATGCAGATCGAGCAAATCAGAAGCGAGTTTTTGACCGACTTTATCGATAAAATAGGATTGCTTCATGACGAGAGAACCACCAAAGAGTGGCTGCAAATATTTTGCAATCATTGAACTGGCTACACGGCGATCAAAGACGAGTGTGCGGTTCTTCGAAGCTAATTTCTGAGAGCTTCGACGATAGGCAAGGAAGCGAATCGCTTCGGCAACGATGTCTTCGGCAGTGCGCATATCGCCGACAAAACGCTTTTGTGTGTAACCATAATCAGACGGTTTTTTCTCACCATCTGTCAATGCGATCTCGACACTCGCCGCGGCATAAGTCGATTTGCGGTCGCCAGCAAAACCATTGGTCGTCGCCATAAAGGATTCGGACGAACCAAACTCGTAGGATGCAGTCACATCGGTTATCGGCATTTCGGTATGCTGAAGCGCCAATTCTTCGAGTTTTTTGCAAAATTCGATGGCATCATTGGGTGTCAGTGCGGCAACAGCCGGATCGTAGATTTCGAGATCTTCACCATAACGATCTTTGTAACGCTCGGGATCGGCCAGTGTCCGTGCGGGTTCCGGCTCCAAAAGGCGCGTCATGGCGATGCATTTTTCGATAAAGGCATCGATGCTCTCGGGGCGGATATCGGATGTCGAATAATTACCGTATTTGCCATCGACATAGAGTGCCATCCACAATTGGGATTCACCCGAAGAGGCCATATTTTCGATTTTATTCTTACGCCACGACACGGACAGAGACTGGGCATGCGAATAAGATGCCCTTGCATTCTGAGCCCCAAGTTTTTGGGCTGTTTTCATGGCATTTTCGAGAATCTGTTTCATGTCAGACATTATACACCTCCCACTGTGATAGCAGAAACGAGCACCGAAGGCATACCGAGTGAAACCGGTACACCCTGCCCCGCTTTGCCACATGTCCACGTGCCGTTGTCGTAAGACATATCGTTGGCCACCATCGTAATTTTACTCAGCGTGTCGGGACCATTGCCGATGATATTGATATCTTTGATGGGGGCGGTCAGTTTACCATCTTCGATGAGATAGCCGTTTTTGACGTAGAATGTATAGTCACCCTGGCCAATTTCGACCTGACCATTGAGGAATTTTCGGCAGAAAATACCGTATTTGACGTTCTTGATGAGTTCATCGAATTCGTGTGGGCCGTTTTCCATATAGGTGACGCGCATTCTGGGAATGGGGAAATTTTTGAAGGATTCGCGTCTGCCGGATCCCGTCGGTTCGACGCCATAATGTTTGGCGCTGATTTTATCGTGCAAATAACTACGCAGAACGCCTTTGTCGACGAGCACGGTGCGCTGTGTCGGCGTGCCTTCGTCATCGACATTGAGCGCACCACGGCTATTCTCAATCAATCCCGAATCGCAGATAGTCACTTCTTCGGAAGCCACTTTTTGATTCATTTTTGAAGAGAAGATGCTGAGTTCCTTTCGATTAAAATCGGCTTCGAGGCCATGCCCAATCGCTTCGTGCAGCAAAATGCCTGATGCACCATTACCAAGAACGACGGGCCATTCGCCGCCTTTGGGTTTGACTGCTTCGAACAAAATGCGCGTATCTTCGACAGCTTTGTTGATGACTTCATCTACGCGCGCTTCGGTGAGGGATTCGAACGAATTGAGTTCGCCAATCGAACTGTAGTTCGACTGTTTTTCGTCACCGCGCTGCATGACCACGTTCAGTCGAAGCGTAAAATAAGGTTGCGAATCTTCAGCATTAAAGCCGTCGGATGTGTTGACCATAATCGTACGCTGCACCCAGCCCAGATTAACAATGACCTGAACGATGCTCTCATCTTTGGCACGCGTTTTCTTGTCGATACTCTGAATGAGCGATACCGCCTTTGCAATATCGAGCAAATCCCAATTGTAATTGATATCATACCATTGCTTGAATTCGCGCACCTTCCGCGGATCGACTTTACCAGCATCTGTTCCCGGCGCGATTGCCGCTGCGGCTTCAGCCGCACGCATCATATCTTCGAGTGTCAGCGATTCGGTAAAGGCAAATCCCACCTGATCGTCCATCACACAGCGCACGCCCATACCCAGATGAATCGTAGCACTCGATGAACTCACCTTTCCATCGAGCAATTGGACACTCCCACTGCGCGTATGTTCAAAAAACAACTCACCCCACTGGCCGCCCCGAGACAGCGCTTTGGCAAGGACTTTGTCGATCATCGCCTGAGTCACGCCAAAATTCTTGCAAAAATAATCATTGCATGCTGTCAGAGGTTGGGCAACTGGCGTTTCTGGCGTTGCAACTGGCATTTCCTGAACCTCCTTTTGTTTTGATTTACATCCAAATAGTGGCAATGCCGCCGCAGCCATCGCACTCGTGGCAATAAAATCGCGTCGGTTCATAGCATTCTCTCCAAAAAAATGCGCTTGATTGCGCGCGATGGGTTTATCACGAATCGATGTGATGTGCATCGTTATTTTGATGCGCCGCGCCCACGCAAACACCTATCCTTTCATCGCAATCTCGACCCACCGTCTACAAAATGCAATTCCATAACAACGTATGTTTTTTACATCGGGATGGCGTTGTATAAATCCTTCGGCATATTGTCGATCTTCGATCTGTTTTAAAGCTTCATTTTTGAGTACATCTAACCGAGCATCAATGCTCGATTTTTCATCTTCTGTAGCTGCATCTAAATTTGTATATTCCCGCGTGATGCCGAGTTTTTGCAGTTCGGATGGCGTTATAGATTTGAGTTCTATCACAAAAGCCCTGTCCCGATACCAAACCGCGATATCCAGACGCCCCGAACCATATTCAATATTAGATTCAATATATCGATTGGCTGCACCCAATAGCCCAAGCATCATGCCGTGATAGAACGATTCCACGCTATCGAAATAACTCATGCACTGCAATGCTGCCGTAATTTGTATTTTCGCAGTTGCAATATCACCCTGCCAAAAAGCATCACTTAGCGTCAATGGATCAAACAATGCATTTTTATCCGAAAACCAGCGACCAAGCTGTATCGCAAAAACTTCGGAGACTTCTTTATTCGGTATGGCAAGTTCGCAGGCCCATGTGTCGCCAGGAAGATCTTCATATTCCACGGGTTTTAGATAACCGCTGAATGTCAATAAACTCCACGCATATCTGGAATCCGCCTGTAAATCTTTCCACGTCAGATACTCACTGATAGCAGCTCTGACCGTCTTCCCTCGCAAAAGATCAAAACACTTTTTACGAATATCATCATTTTGATGAATCACATCGGCAATAATATCGTTGCCACTCGTATTGAGCCAATACGTTCGATACGGATATTTGGCATCTTCAAGCAGCGCCCGCGTGCACATGATCACACTCCACGGGTTATGTGCATGGCGACCGCAGAAATTATAACCGTCATAATTATATTCAATTTGGGGATAAGCATCATCCAAATCGAAATAATGTAACATTTCCTGTACTTCCCACGGCTCAAACCCAAAGAACTCGCGCTTGCCCTCACTCATAATCGTATGGCTTTCGACGTTATTAAGCCCCGACAAGCTCGATTCTTTCGACACGCGCAAGCAGCCCGTAATCACGCCGCGCTCCAGATAAGGATTCGTCTTGAGCGCGCTCGACATCATCGTCCGCAAAAACGTGAGCATCTCGTCATAATAGCCGTGCAAAAACGCCGACTGCAGCGGCACATCGTATTCGTCGATGAGAATAATCACATTGCGATTCGTGGCGTCATGGAGAATACCTGACAAAAGCGCGATGGAATTCACAAGATCACTTTCGGATGCAGTTCCCCCGCTGATTCGTTTGATAATTTGAAGACTTGCCTCATCAAGATCAAAACCAGAATATTTCCAACCCCAGTCGCATAATTCGTACATCAAACGGATCTTGTTTGCCAGCGCCCCTAACGCATCCTTAAAGCTGTGCTGAATCACGTCCTTGAGCGTGAGCGTTATGACGGGATACGCGCCAAGCAATGCCATGGCATCGGCATCCTGAGCCACTTTGAGCCCCTCAAAATAATGACGGTTATCAACAACCTTGCCATCACGGTCAATCCGATACTCATAAAAAGCCTTGAGCATCGATATCATCGTCGATTTGCCGAAACGACGCGGCCGCGTGAAAAGAATGACATGCTTTTTGCGCCCCAGAATCCACGGAATCACATCGGTTTTATCAACGTAATAGCCGTTGTCATCCATAATCTGCGTAAAAAAGTCCGTTCCTGCAATGGGATATTTGCGTTTCGCCTTGTCTGTCATCGACCGTCTCCCTCTGCTCACGATCCCCGCTCGCAGAGACGTTCGACCGAACGTCTCTGCACCGACATTTACGAAACGTCTCTACGCGTTTACCATAACTCGCCGAAACGCATAAAGCGAGGGATTTTTTGATGGGGGCTCGCTTTGAGCCGTGTCACGACACGCGCCTACAGCTCGCTGGCGCGGGCTATCTTGCCGAGAGACGTTCGAACGAACGTCTCTACCGGCTCGATGCGCCCCGCGCATCGGCCTATGCCCTGCGGGCATACGGCCTCTGGCCGCCCGCTATTTGCCTGTTGTGGGCACTTGTCTCGACACATGCCCACAGGCAAATACGCGTCCGCAAACCCATAACGCAACATGTTTGCACGATGCACAAATTTTTTCTTTTTCGTTTTTAAGGCTTGATTATTTTTATGATGGCATAAATTTATAGCCTATAGAGGGTTATAGATCGTCAAAACCAGAGTTTAGAAGGTGTTTATGGGTATTTGTATTAGTTGTAAATTTTGTGCAAGAACATAATTATTTCCTCAACTCCATTCCAATCTCTAATTTAAAAAAGGAGCATCGTATGAGTTTACATTCCGTCTCACCGACTAATACTTCATTTCCCCAAAATGTCAAATTTTCATTTTTTGAAAATAGAGACTCGTATGCACAGATTACGCACTACTCTTCCCGCTCAAACCGCTCGATCACGCAGTCATGCGCCTTTTTCTTATTGTAACTTATTCCTACTAATATCAACTCACCATAAAAATTCTTTAGCGAATCCGGATAGTTGTTTTCATGTATCAGGTCGATGGCAGCTTTGACTTCCTGTTTGAATTTGAGTTCAATGACCATGGCAGGGCCTTGAATTCTTTTTTTGGGCAATAATACAATATCGGCAAAACCTTTTCCCGTCGGGAATTCGCGAATGACTTTGTATTGATTTTCGGCAAAAAAGCATAATACAGATATGACACACGACAGCGCATTCTCGTTATTATACATCAGAACGGATGTCATATTCTGGTGTGTTTCCTCGACCATGCGTGCGACGGTGGTGTTGTCTTCAGCGAGTATGGATTGTATAAATTTGCGGGAACGCAGGTAAGGTTTGATTGCATCGGGCCAGGCACACTGTTTAAGCGCCGCACGAAACGCCATGCGCACTTCTTCGTTTGGAATGAACACCTGCGAGGCTTCTGCATCATAAGCCAGATAGCCGATATGCGTCAGCAATGTAAAGCAGTCGTCTTTGCACTTGGGTACCGTAAAGGAATTATCATAAGATCCCGTATCGACATCAACTCTCCCGCCGCCAATCAGGCACATCACGTCATCGTAGATTCCGTCCAGATCCGCGTTAATATAATCGAGCAGCGATTCAAACGAATCCGTCTGCGTCCAATAGCTTCCATATTCACCGTAAGTCATTGCCTGCGCCAGCGAGCATGGATTATACACATGATGCTCATGCGCGAACCTATAACCGTCGTACCATTCGGCGGCTTCGGCACGATCCATGCCAAACTTCTCGCACAACGCATCAACCTCCGACGGCAAAAAGCCGACGAAAGGTTCGAGCATCAGAGGACGAAGCATTGTATATTCGCGAAATTGATTCAGCGAAGATTGCGTCTTATACTTTTTGACGGGCAAAATACCCGTGATATAGGCCAGCGCAATGACCGCGTCCATATCTTCCTGTTTAAACAAATCGCGCAAAAAATGAATCCAGTCTTTCTGCAACGCTTCGTCATTTGGACAAAACCGAAACACGGCATCCCATTCGTCGATCACAAAGACAAAGCGTGCGCCCGTCTTTTCATGGACTTTGATGAGGGCATTGACCAACCTCATACCTTTTAGATCTGCAATGTCGGACCATTTGGCACATACTTCCTCAAAAACGGCCGATTCCATGCGGTCAATGAAAGTTTTGGGATCGTCACCGCGCAAAAAGAATGACTGCACGTCCAGCCCAATCACATCATATTTATTAATGTGCGTTTCGTAGGATGGATCCTGCGCAATCGCATACGGCGCAAACAGGTCATGCGAATCGCAAGCATTGTCGTAATACGCCCGAATCGTCCGAGCCGCCACGGTCTTGCCAAACCGCCGCGCACGGCTCACGCACACAAACCGCGCTGACGTGTCAATCCATTGGTTCAAATACGCAATGATGCCCGTCTTATCGACATATACTGCATCTTTGATAATCCTTTGAAATCCGCCATTTCCTGGATTGAGAAACCTGCCCATATCGCCCTCCGCCTATGATTCACGGTCGCCAAGACGTGTCACGACATGCCTTGACACGTGTCACGACACGTGCCTACGGCTCGCTGTTTCGCACCATAACTCGCCGAAACGCATAAAGCGAGGGATTTTTTGATGGGGGCTCGCTTTGAGGCGCCCGAAACGAGACAGTGAAAAAACGCTATCGACCGTGCCCACGGGGAAGCCGCTGGATGGTGACCGAATTGCACAACTGGTGCCGAGTGCCAAAGACGCCCATGTAGAAACCGCATATACGTAGTGTCTGCATCAGACCGACTGAGGAGGAGTTGTCAGAAATTGTCAATATTCTTTCTTGCCGGCGTGTCCAAGCTGGCCGCATGCGGCCAGTTCATCATCCCCGCGGGACAGGCGAATCGTCGTAGATAGACCTTTTGACAACAAGCGCTCCTGGAATTCGATCATCTCTTCGGGAGAAGGCGACTGGAATTTACAGCCTTCGAAAGCATTAAACCCGATGAGATTGACTTTGGAGGGGATGCCATGCAGACGTTTGACGAGCAGATTGGCATCGTGCGGGCTGTGATTGAGCCCTTTAATAATGATATATTCGAAAGTGATGCGTTGGCGCTGATCGAGCGGAAATTGTCTAAGCACGGCAAAGAGTTCATCCAATCCCCAGATGCGGTTTGCCGGCATAATCTGGGAACGAAGCTCATCGCTTGCTGCGTGAAGACTAATAGCGAGATTGATCCCAAGGCCTTCCTGAGCAAGCGCTTTGAGCCCTGGGACATGACCAACGGACGAAAGGGTGATTTTTCGGCGAGAATAATCAAAGCACTCGGGGGCAAGCAAGATTTTGAGTGCACGAATCAGATTGTCGTAATTATCGAGTGGCTCGCCCATACCCATAAAAACGAGATTGGAAATATGGCGTTCCCCGGCGGCTTTTTGTGCAACCAAAACCTGTTCAATGATTTCATCGGCAGTAAGACTGCGATGAAACCCAAGTGTCGCTGTTCGGCAAAAAGCGCAATTGAACTTGCATCCTACTTGTGAAGACACACACAGCGTAAGTCGATCTTCGGTGGGAATGAGTACCGATTCGACGACGCTTTCATCCTCCAGTTTAAAGGCGATTTTGTTAGTACCATCTTTAGCCAGGTGCTGCTCGGGAATGGGCAAAGGCGACAATTCGAAGCGCTCTGCGAGTTTTGTTCGCAAGGCTTTCGAAATATTTGTCATTTCATCCCAGGATTCGACGCGTTCTATAAAAACCCAGCGCAGAATCTGTGCAGTACGAAATTTCTTTTCGCCAAGTTCATCGACGAGAATGGCTGCTAATTCTTCGGGTAATGTCGTTCGTATAGACTGCATAGATCAATGAGCAATTATGAAAGCAATTTTGGAGGAATTGCAGGGTTCGCAGAGATGTTCAAGCTTGAGTGATTTTTGTTTTTGCAAAAGGATTTGTTCGCATCTAATGATGCGAACATTTATATAATGCGGAAAGCGCAATGTGAATTACAAAAGATCGCAGCCCGGGAAGAAGAAAGCAACTTCGACGGCAGCAGTTTCGGGAGCATCGCTACCATGAACAGCATTGCGAGACATGGATTCAGCATATTTTTTGCGCAGTGTGCCTTCTTCGGCTTTTTCGGGATTGGTAGCACCCATGAGTTTGCGGTAGCGTGCGATGACATCATCGGCTTCGAGGCACATGACAATGATCGGGCCGGAGCACATGAATTCGACGAGACCATCATAAAAAGGTTTGCCTGCATGGACAGCATAAAAAGCAGCGGCCTGTGCGCGGGTAAGCTGCAATTTGCGCATGGCAACAATATGAAATTCATTTTCGATATCGGCAATGATTTTACCGGCTTTTCCGGCGGCAACAGCATCGGGTTTAATGATGCTCAGAGTGCGTTGTTTCATGTTTTTTCCTTTAATGGTAAATAGCTGTTGGGACGATTCCCAAAGCGGTGTGTTTTCTATTGAATTTTAGAAGATTGTCAACATGGTAAACGTGGAGAATGAAGTCGCCTGGTCGATGTCGAAGAGCGAATGGCAGAAATCGGCATGGAACCTTGCATGCAGTGGGATTACACAGTCACCGACGCGTGTACTCTCCAGTGAGAATGGTGTGTGGAAAGTGGCCTGCGACACGCTTTCGGATGCATCGCATTTGTTCAACCATCCAAAGGTCATTTCACGCATCAGGCAATTGTGCATGGTTCGTCCCTTGCCGATGATTTGCTCCATTTGGCCAATTTTACCCAAAACGATCACGTCCCCGAGTACCATGTTCAGCCAGATTCCCATCCATCAAATGCCAGAAAGATACTGGCATGAGCTCGTCTGGAAAATATCTGTCGATGAAGTGACTGCATCTACCACATCGATTGCAGCCATAGAGAATGGGGTATGGCGCATTCGCTGTGATTCTCAACATGCTTGGGATTTTCTAAAAAATCCTGCGCCCATTTTTGAAAAGATCTCTTTTCTGGCTCAAGTCAGACCCCTGCGGGAGTTGAAGAGACTTGAACTTTTAATGGGAAAACTGAAATAATTATTCTATCCGGGCTATGCCTCACGCTGTACGAAAGCTCGTAGTCTGTCTTTCTTAATAAGATTTGCAAACCATGAAAAAAGCCAAAAGAAAACTTTCAAAGAATCATTCAGAAACCGCATTACAGGAAAATGCAGAAATCGCCAAAACGCATGTGCTACCGGCATTTTCGAACAATCTCAAAGCCGAACAGCTTAACAAATCTATTGGCGGCATTGAAGACTGGATTCGGATATCGCCTTCTGGTTCGATGCGTTTAAAGCGCTTTTTTGTCTCATTTGCAGAAGCATTTGTCATAGCACTGGTTGCACTAGCCATATTTTATTTACCTGATTTTATTGCCGATTATTCGCGCCGCAGTGAAGTATTTTTGATCTTTTTTGGTAAATTTTTGCTGGCAGCCGTAGGAATTATATCGGTATGTGCAGCGGTATCAGTGCTTTTGCGTGATATCGTCATTTATGTCAGTCCGAGTAAAAAGTGCATTTATCAGGGTGTACGCATGACCCCAAAACATGCAGAAGAGGCCATTGCGCTGAGTACGATTGACAGTCTTGCAATCGAACCTCCGGGTGTTTTAAAGCGTTCCCGTTTGTTGGCCAATATCGATGATTCGATGGCAGTGTTAGGCGAAACCCTGGGAGATAATCATGATTTGGTCGTTCTATTGCAGTGGATCAAGGAGATTCAGTAAATGAGATGGCCGAGCGTATTGTGGCAGATCCACAATAGCGAGGCCGCGCAAGGCGTATTGGCAAAGCCAATAGCCGCGCATAAAAATAATCTATTCTTCTATTCGCCGAAAATTTGTGTATATACACGGAAGCCAATGCGGTGATGTGTTGACGGTTAAAGGGCGGTTTCCAGCGTGGATAATAAAGATCAGCAAAACACAGCAGACTCAGCACAGAGCACGATCACTCTGGATGCGTCGGAATTCAATCAATCTGTTGAGGATCCGAGTACAGACACCGATATTACGCCGAACGAACGGATGCAGGCTCTGCAAACAGAGGCGGGCGACGAAGCCGCGTCAGAACCGATGGATCAGGGAGCGTCTCATGGTGAAACGGATACAACGGTTGAAATCGATTTGTCCGACCCCACAGGGTACGAGCTGCTTCTCGACGAATATGTACCTGCTGAGACCAAACGTGATGAACAAATCCGCGATGCTCATAAAACCATTTTGGAAATGGATTTACGTCACCAAAAAGGTGTAGAAGTTTTTGGTGAACGCGTCCGCGTTCCTGGCCGCGTGTCACTCTGGCCAGTCACCCTGCTCCAAATTCTCTTTAATGTCATTGGCTTTTCGTTTGGGTTGATTCATTTTTCGATCATATCTCCCAACTATCTTCTGGCCCTGTTCGTGATTGCCGGTATTTTGCTCGCTCAAACCATCATTTACCATACATCTTACCGCACCATGAGAAGATTCATGATGGTGGTAACCGTTTTAGGCACATTGGGCATTATGGCTTTTGTGGGATGGGCCTATTGCGACTTACTCATCAACCCACCATTTCCAGAAAAGCCCAAACTCCTGCTTGGTGTGTCCTTTGTTGGTTTTTCGCTCAATGTTTTTTTGATGTTCCTTCATTTTGTTTTCTTAGGCCACGGATATCACTGGATTGAAATCAAAGTAAAAGCGATTAAGCCCGAAAGAGAAGTACCCACAAAAATTATGAAAAAAGTACAGAATGAAGGTTAAAGCAATCATTCGAGACCGGAGGCAAAAATGAGAAACGCATTATTCATCTCATCGATCATCTCGATTGCGCTATTGACAGGATGTGCGGATATCCCAGTCACGACCTATTCAAACAGCGATATCTCCAATCCTGCCATCCCAGCGCAAGAAGAACCTGACGATCCGCCCCCCGCGCTGTTTTGTTCAGATACCTGCGAAGGTTCGTCAGAATGTGTCGATAACAGCCATGTCCGATACTGCAAAGATACCAACGATGACGGATGCAAAGAATGGACGGATGCGATTCCCTGCCCCGATCACACTCAATGTCAGGGAATGACCTGTACGCAACAGGCTCCGGCATGTGCTGACACCTGTGAAATCAATGCAGAATGCGTCAGTGAAAGCTCCTATCGTACATGTCATGATTCTGACGGGGATGGATGCAAAGAATGGTCACAATCTATTCCTTGTCAGGAAGGTGCCAAGTGTACCAACGGCATTTGCCAAATTCCAGAAAAAACATGTACCAACGCATGCAACAATGCCGGTGATAAACAATGTCTTGGGGATTCTATTCAGACATGCGGCGATTACGATGCAGATGGCTGTCTGGAGTGGGGTAAAGACGAGAAATGTGAGTATGGCTGTGACTCAGGGCATTGCAAAGACTGGAGCATAGATTGTACCGGCATGCCCATTTGCCCTATTCCGATAACCAGTCACCATCAAACCATTCATGGCGACACGTCGAAGAGTATCAATGTCATTTCGGAATACACCTCCTGTCATGATTTCAATAAAGACGGTGTCGCCAATGAATCGGGGCCGGAAGATTACTATGTCATTCAGACCGACGAACCGGGCTATCTTGCGGTTGGTGTTTCGGACGGCAGCAAAGTCGATGTCGATGTCCACATACTGACGAAACTCGACGGAAACAGCTGTGTTGCGAGGAGTGACAAGGGAACAGGTTATTATCTGGAACCCGGGGTTTATTATATCAGTGCAGATACTTACGGCGGGTCGAACAATGCGGGCGAATACACGCTGCAAGTGACCTTCATTCCATCATCAAGCAAATGCGGGATGAAGACGAGCGTCATGGACAGGCGCAAATCATGCGGAGATGTCAACATGCCTGCTGCGGGTCCTGTCGCAACCGAGGCGCATCTCGTGACGGATCACGATCGCGAACTGTACGACAATGGTTCGACCTGGTGGCCATCGAGTCAAACCGATCACATCGACACGCACAAAGCCTATACAGATGAATTGTTTGGTGCAGGTACCAGCAGCGGAGACAAATGGTGTCCAGCCGAAGGCGGCAACATTGGATCAGGGAGTTCCGGCAAATTTGTGCCGGCCGATGCAGAGGCATGGTACATCAACATGAACTGGGAGAGTTCAACAAAACCCAAGAAAGGCACCAAATATCTCGTGATTGATCCGGTATCGGGGAAAACGGTTGTAGCCGCAGCGGGTTATGAAACCGGCCCGGGTTCATGTGATCGCATGGGAGGAGCCGTCTATGAGATTCGCAAATATACCAATACAAGCCACGGAGATCCGATGGTATTCGGCGAAATGAACAATCAGGATTTCAAATTCGGCCCGATTGATTGTTTTGCGGAATAATACTCAAACCGTCGGTCATTTTAGATTTAGCCCATTCCTCCACAGGGAATGTGAGAATCTCCTTTGCACAAAGACTATTGACACAATGACAAATTTTTTCAGCAATGCGTTCGACTTTCTGACGAAAGGCGGCGTACTCATGATTTTTATTATCCTGTGTTCGATCGCCGCAATCGGCTTTTTTATCGAGCGCTGGCTTGCCTTAAAAAGCGCCAGGAAGCACCTTGAGCAGCTTAGAACGCCCCTTTTGGATGCCATCCAGGAATCACAGTTTGAACGCGCTTTGACTTTATGTGATTCGCACCCCTGTGCGCTTTCTGAACTGGCCAAATGCGTGATACAGCATCGGAATTTAAAGCGCGACGCCATCCAGGAAGCCGTTCAGGATGAATCCAAACGTCAATTTGCCATTCTGAATCGTTTTATTCCAGCCATAGGAATTATTGCGAGTATTTCTCCCATGCTAGGGCTTTTGGGAACCGTCACTGGCATGATCCAGGTATTCAGTAACCTGGCAGATGAGTATGCTGCCGGTGCGCATGCCAACCCGGGTATGCTTGCCGGAGGCATCTGGGAAGCTCTGTTGACAACTGCAGCAGGTCTTTGTGTTGCGATTCCAGCTTATTTACTGCACCGTTGGCTGGAATCTAAACTTGATGCCATATTGCTCGAGCTCGAAGCAGTCACCACTCAAATTGTCGATTTGATAGCACCACCCCCCAGTGCAAAAGAAGGAACTCCATGAATTTTGCACGTTCCCAACCCAGATATAAAGCGAGTTTGGATATCACGCCGCTCATTGACGTCGTCTTTTTGCTGCTCGTCTTCTTGCTGCTCACCATGACGTTTACAGAGGATCGCCCCGATGTCGAAGAGGCTATCATCGATATCGAGCTGGCTAAATCCTCGACGACACAAGATCCAACGCCCACCGATGCAATTACATTGCTCATTGACGAAAAAGGTTCGCTCTATCAGGCGGATGCCGCAATTCCCAAGACGCGTGATGAGCTCAAACTCTATTTAGCAGAACAACTTGTATCCAAACCTAAACTCAGTGTGAATGTCAAAGCCGATCATCGTGCAAAGCATGGTCAAGTCATTGACGCACTAGACATGCTCAAAGAACTCGGCATTCAACACGTCCATCTCGTCATCGAAAAACAAAAACAATGAAAGACCAGAATAAAATCATCGATACTTCTGTAGCGCAGCTTCTCAAATCCTATGAGGACACTCCGGAACTGACGAATCTTCAGGATTTTCCTCTGCCCACACGTGAATGTGTCACAGAAATTACCCACAATCTTGAAAGCATTCTCTTTCCCGGCCTTGTAGACAGTGTTGAATATCAACCGGGTCTTCAGTACATCCTTGCCAACAGGCTCGTCGAAACCTATACAACGCTTCGTTCTTTAATCATCAAATGCCTTCAGTATGCGAAACATTGCGGCACATCGCGCATTTCACTCGAGATCAGTGGCAAAAGTTCCGAAACCCAGGCTGAAGAAATCATAGAACAATTCTTCGGGAAATTACCTCATATCCGTGAAATGCTCAAGGATGACGTGCTGGCAGCCTACAAAGGCGACCCCGCAGCCAAGAGCTACGGCGAAATTATCTTATCTTACCCGGGAGTTCGTGCATTAGCCATTCATCGTCTGGCGCATGAACTCTTGCTTTTAGGCGTTCCAATCCTTCCGCGAATGATGAGCGAGTATGTTCACAACCGCACAGGCATCGACATTCATCCGGGTGCCCGGATTGGCCGCAGTCTGTTTATCGACCACGGAACCGGCGTGGTCATTGGTGAAACAAGTGTCATCGGCAATCATGTCAAGATCTATCAGGGTGTAACACTGGGTGCACTGAGCATTCCCGATCCCGAAAAGGAATCCGTAACCGCCAAGCGTCACCCCACGATTGAAGACAATGTCACCATTTATGCAGGTGCGAGCATTTTGGGCGGTAACACCATCGTCGGAGCAGGCAGCATTATCGGATCGAATGTCTGGCTCACGCATTCTGTAGCCCCCGATACCAAAGTTTTATATAAGCAATCCGATCAAAACGTCCGCTTTTTGGACAACAGCAAAAAGATACAAACGCAGCCTTTGTCCATTGAATTTTATATATAAATATAAACATAGCAATCATTATATATTAACACACCTATTCACAACGTATACAATACACCACAATCAACAAACACAATTTACACATTTTCAAACGTATCCAATCCAAACAAGGGATGGGCAGGGATAACAGTCCATCACCCAAAGAATAAATTCGGTATTAAGGCAGTCAGCTCAACTTTTTACGCATGTAGGTTTAAAAGACACATTTTTACCCGAATGTGTATCTTAGGCGATAATTTATCGTAAAAATATGCTAATAAGTGTTTTTGGGGAGTGTTTGTTCACTTTTTGAAGGATTCAGTCATGTCAGAGATTTCACTGGTAGAACGCGATGGACGCAAATGCATCGTTTTTACGGGTGAACTGACCCTTCATGAAGTCGAGAAGCTGGCTCCGCGATTGAAGGACCTGATTCAAAAGTCACCTCAGAACAGCTCAATTCTTCTGGACTTAAGTGCTTCAGAGAAGATGGACACCGTTGGAAGCGGGATGCTTTCGATGGCACACCGCATTGCCGAACGGCGTCATATTACTTTAGAAGTTACAGGAGCCAACGAATCGGTTCAAAAGGTACTCGACCGTTTTTTATGGCTTGAGACACCAGTCCCGAAGAAACTAACCATTGCCGATTGGTTCGAAAAGAAGGGTGACAGCATCCTTGCAACAAAAGATCGCGGCATCGATTTTTTGCAGCTCGTCGCAGACACATTGATCTTCAGCATATTTGAGGACAAGCGGACACGCAGGGTTCGCAAAGGCGCCGTATGGCAGGAAGCCAACGAAATCGGTTTGGGGGCCCTTGGCATTATTTGTTTGCTGACCCTGCTGATTGGTCTAGTCGTGGCACTTCAAACGGCATCGCTTCTGCGCATGTTTGGTGCGGACATTCTGGTTGCCGACATGTTAGGGATTTCGATGGTCCGAGAGCTCTCTCCGCTCATGACTTCGATTATTATGGCCGGTCGAAGCGGTGCTTCGATAGCCGCAGAAATAGCGACGATGATGATCAATGAGGAAGTGGCTGGCATCCGCACGATGGGACTCGATCCTGTGCGCTACATCGTCGTTCCCAAATTTCGTGCCATTTCTTTGACTATGCCCGGCCTGACCGTGTTTTCGATCATCTGCGGTATTCTGGGCGGTTTTATCATAGCCATTTTCTATATGGGATTGAGCCCATCGGCATTTTTCCACGAACTATCGAGAGCGATTTATCTCAAGGACGTGTTAGTTACATTGTTTAAGAGCCTCGTTTTTTCGTGGATCATTGTACTCGTTGCGGCACAGCAAGGATTCAGCGCATACGGCGGATCGGATGCCGTCGGACGTGTCACGACACGCAGCGTCGTTTTGAGTATTTTCTGGGTCATCATTGCAGATGCACTGTTTAGTATAGTATTTTACTTCTAGCGGGGGATGCAGAGAGAGACGTTCCATGGAACGTCTTTACTAAGGGGAGACAGACTGAGACGCTCCACGGAACGCCTTTACAGAGAGACCAGGAGAGACAGATAGTTCATGGATACACAGCAAACGCCATACGTCGTAGAGGCGGAACATTTTGCCGTTGGCTATGGTGAGCGCACGATTCTTCACGATATCACGACAAAGATCAAGCGCGGGAGCGTGACGTGTATCTGCGGTGGTTCAGGGTGCGGCAAATCGACTTTTTTGCGTGCCACCATTGGACTTGTTCCCCATAAAGGCGGCCAGGTCCGCGTCCTTGGTGAAGATGTCAATGCCCTCGATGGTGAGGCACGCTCTGCCTTTTTAGCCCGCGTCGGTTTTATGTATCAAAATGGTGGGCTCATCAACTCACTGACGGTTCTCGACAATCTCAAAATACCTTTGATGGCACATACCAATTTAAAAGATGATGTCATCGAAGAACTCGTTTATCATAAACTGGCCCAGGTTCAGTTGACCCACGCGGTTCATCTTCTGCCTGGGGAACTGAGCGGTGGTATGCTCAAGCGTGCGGGATTTGCCCGTGCGATGGTACTCGAACCCGAACTCGTACTGAGTGACGAACCCTCGGCAGGACTCGACCCCGTGACAGCCGCCGATCTCGATGCACTCATGGTAAGACTCAAAGAAGAACTGGGAATGACTCTAATCGTCGTCACCCACGATTTGGACAGTATCAAACGGATCGCCGATCGCATCGTCATGCTCGACAAAGGGTATGTCAAATTCGACGGCCCGCTCGACGAGGCGCTCCAGTCGGATCTGCCTCTCGTCAAGAATTTCTTTGCCCGCGCATCAAAAGAAGGTCATCCGGGCGTCAACAGCCTATGGCAGAAACTCAATTAGCTAATTAGTCATTAGCAATTAGCAATTAGCAATTAGCAATTAGCTAATTAAAGTATTTTCAAGGCTATTCCTAAAGATTGATTGTTTTTAGAGCTTTTTAGTTTTTCCTCTTTCGTTCTGCATCCCAATTACGCATTAAGATATGGCAGCAACAAGATCACAAAAAATACGGCTGAGCGTGTTTCTCATCACCGTCACCGTCATCGTCATTGCAACGCTCATCTATCTAATGGGAGCGAGTATGCTTCAGGTAAGAGATGAGTACACTGTATTGCTCAATGGGGGATCGGGCGGGCTCGAGGTAGGAAGCCAGGTTCGTTACAATGATATCATCGTCGGCAGAGTCGATGGCGTAAAGATTGACCCCGATGATCCGGCACTCATCCGGGTAACGATTAGCCTCGATCACGGCACCCCAATTACCGAAGATACGATTGCTACCCCTGAAATGGCCAATATTACCGGATCCAAACGTCTGGCCATGCGCGGTGGAACCAAACAATCCAAACGGCTCAAGCCAGGTGACACGATTATAGCACAAAACAACGAGCTCGATGCCATCGTGACCAAAGTTGTCAATATTGCCGACACGCTCGATAAATTGCTCAACAATCTCGTCGAACTGACCAACACAACCAATAAGGAACGCGTCAATCAAATTCTGGCTGAAGTCGAAGGCATCACTTCAAATGTCAACAAAATGATCGACGAAAACCAAGGCAATATCAACGAAATCGTCATCAATGCCAAAGATGTCATCGCCAAACTCGACACAAGCATGACGACGATAGAAAAGACGCTCAAAGACGCCGAAAAATCGCTCGATAAGCTGACGACCCCTCAAAATGTCCAACGAATTTCCTCAATTCTGTCAACAGTCGATTCGTTGGCAACCAACGTCAATAACCGTACGAGCGACGAAGAACTCGGGCAAACCATTCAATCCGTCAATCGACTGGCAAATGATACCAATGTTACAGTTTTACGACTTCGAGCGGATGCCCAGCGCATTATTCGTGAACTCGAAACCAGCGTCGAAAACATCAATGAATTTACGCAGATTCTCGTCGAAAATCCGTCCGTCCTCATTAGTGGCAGAGGCGAAAAAGAACGACAACTCCCTTAGCCATCCGGCATTCAGGATTCCAAATTCCGAATGGTCGTTTCGTGGGATCTAAACACTTTATACTTCTTATATAAAACATGACAAAACGCAGCTATATTTCATTATTATTCATTGCTTTTGCAATCATCGGTCTGATCATACTTCCCGGTTGTTTCGGCAAAAAATCCCCTGAACGTACCTACTACAGCATCGACTATGCTCTTGGCACACAACCGACCAATACCAGCCCCAAATACAACAAGACGGTCGTGATACAGAACATCTCGACGGCATTGGCCTACGACCGGCAGGAAATCGTCTATCGTGCCAATCCTTATGAATTTCAATATTACTGGTATCGCTTATGGGCCTCCAAGCCCCGCAAGATGCTCCGTGAGTTGATCGTCGGACATCTTCGATATACCAATCTCTTCACATCAGTCTCGTCAACGATCG
>OCTW011452422.1_pt1 | contig 22854 bp, 17 predicted proteins | sample 1539671 | NCBI WGS metagenome assembly OCTW01 (sample SAMN02144230, study PRJEB22623) | gut metagenome | biome: sheep rumen | host: Ovis aries | place: New Zealand | reverse complement strand
GCCAAGGCGCTGGAGGATTCCAGCCCTGAACAACCCGAATAATATGTCTGTGGCGGCAGGGCTCCAAACCCTGCCGTCTTTGTGAAAGGAATTCCTATGGAGATTAAAAATCTGTCTTTAGACCTTGAGACGAAATCAAGTGTCGACATCGGAAAAGCCGGTGCCTATAAATACGCAGAGTCTCCGGACTTCGATATTCTGCTGTTCGGAGTATCCGTCAACCACGGCCCCATCACCGTGTACGATCTCGCCTGCGGAGATACGGTCCCGGAAGAGATTATTGCTGCCCTGTCCGACGACCGGGTGACGAAGTGGGCCTACAATGCCAGCTTCGAGCGAGTCTGCCTGTCGGTCTGGCTACGCAGGAACTACCCGCAGCACTTCCGCTCCTACAGCATCCCCGGTGATCCGGTCCAGAATTACCTCGACCCGGCATCATGGAAATGTACGCTGGTCTGGGCTGCCTACAACGGACTGCCGCTGGGGCTGGAAAAAGTCGGTGCCGTACTCGGCTTCGAGGAGCAGAAACTCAAAGAAGGCAAAGACCTGATCAAATACTTCTGCTGCCCCTGCAAGCCTACGAAAAGCAACGGTGGCCGGACTTGGAACCTGCCGCACCACGCGCCGGAGAAATGGGAGCTGTTCAAAAAATACAATGAGCGCGACGTGCAGGTGGAAATGCAGATCCAGGAGCGCCTGAAGAACTACCCGGTGCCAGACTTCGTCTGGGATGAGTATCATTTGGACCAGCAGATCAACGATCGAGGCATCATGATCGATCAGGACATGGTCCGGGAGGCGCTGCGAATTGACGAGCTTTCCAAGACCGACCTGACAGCCCGGATGCAGAAAAAGACCGGGCTGGACAATCCCAACTCGGTCATACAGATGAAAGACTATCTCGCGGAAAACGGCATGGAGGTAGAAAGCCTCGGGAAGAAGGATGTCGCTGCTATGATCAAAACCGCACCGGAGGATCTGGCCGAGGTTCTCTCGCTCCGGCTGCAGCTTGCCAAGAGCTCCGTCCGGAAGTATCAGGTCATGCAAAACGCGGTCTGCAACGATGGCCGGTGCCACGGCATGTTCCAGTTTTACGGAGCCAACCGAAGTGGCCGCTGGGCCGGAAGGCTGATCCAGTTGCAAAACCTGCCGCAAAATCACATGAATGATCTGGAGCAGGCACGGGATCTTGTGAAGGCCGGTGACTATGAAATGCTGGATATGCTGTACGACTCCGTCCCAGGAGTGCTGTCGGAATTGATCCGCACAGCTTTCATTCCGAGGCCAGGATACAAATTTGTGGTCAGCGATTTCAGTGCCATTGAAGCGCGGGTGCTCTCTCACCTTGCCGGTGAAACCTGGCGGACCGAGGTCTTCCACAAGGGTCGTGACATCTACTGCGAAAGCGCCAGCAGAATGTTTGGTGTCCCGGTCGAGAAGCACGGCCAAAACAGCCACCTCAGGCAAAAAGGCAAGATCGCAGAATTGGCCCTCGGCTATGGTGGCAGCGTCGGTGCCCTCAAGGCAATGGGCGCTCTCGACATGGGCCTAACCGAAGACGAGTTACAGCCGCTGGTAGATATGTGGCGCAGCAGCAATCCGCATATCACGCAGTACTGGTGGGCTGTCGATGCCGCTGTGAAGGACGCGATCCAGATGCGGACCCAGACCCAGGTTGGCGACATCACCTTCCTGATGAAAAACGGAATGCTCTTCGTCACCCTGCCTTCTGGACGCAGACTTGCCTACGTGAAGCCCCGGATCGGAGAGAACCGTTTCGGAGGAGAGTCTGTTACCTACATGGGCATCGACGCCCAGAAGAAATGGAGCCGGATCGAAAGTTACGGTCCGAAGTTCGTCGAGAACATCGTCCAGGCAGTCAGTCGGGACATCCTGGCTCATGCCATGCGGACCTTAAGCTACTGCCAGATCGTCGGTCACGTCCATGATGAGCTCATCATCGAATGCAGCCCAGAGGTATCGCTGGATGCCATTTGTGAGCAGATGGGGAGGACCCCGCCGTGGATACCCGGCATCGAGCTCAGGGCCGATGGATATGAGGTAAATGCTCCATAATCGGTACTCTATAAACTTCACCTCACCCGTGAAATAATGGTTGTGCTAACTTTTTGATCCTGTTCGACAAAGTCAGGTTAGGTAAGGAGGACAACCAGATGGATAAAGTGACCAGACAGTTCCGGCTGCAGCAGTGGGCTGAAGCATTGCGTGACCACAAAGAAAGCGGCCTTACAGTTATGGAATGGTGCAGGCTCCATAACGTTTCAAAGTATCAGTATTACTACCGCCAGCGCCAGGTGAGAAAGTATGCTGCACAGCAGCTGGCGCTCCAGGCTCCTGGGACCAGTAAACCTGTTTTTGTTGAAGTCGATGCAGATATGTATCAGACGCCTGCCCAGACTGAGCAGACATTTCCTGTAGTTTCTGCCTGTATCAGGGCCGGAAACACTGACATCCTGTTATCGGATGGAGCCAGTGAAGAATTCCTGATCAGGATCATCAGGGCGGTGAGATCATGCTGAAGACTGCATCGTTCAGAAAAATATACATTTGTTGTGGGCGTACAGATCTCCGCAAAGGGATCGATGGCCTTTCCACTCTTGTAAAAGAACAGTTCCGGATGACCCCTTTCCAGGAGGATGTGCTCTTTCTTTTCTGCGGGGCACGGCAGGACCGGCTCAAAGCACTCTGCTGGGAAGGGGACGGATTCGTTCTTCTTTACAAAAGGATCGAGGCAGGCCGTATGAAATGGCCCCGGACAAGGGATGATGTGTGTAACATATCTCCCGAAGAACTCCACAGGCTCCTGGATGGCTTTACGATCCTAGAGGAACCATCCATACGAAGGGCAGACTGCACTGAGATAGCATAGTTTTGTGCAAAACAGAGAATTTTTTCCCCTCAGAAGAGGGCTTTCAAAAGGCCCTCTGTCCACACTTGACGGCACTGTAACAGAGTCTTCCCTCGTACGGCTCATTGACGTTTTTCTGTCCAGATGCCGAAAAACGCCCTTACAAAAGCATGTGCCTGTTCCCCGCACGGGCGGCAGGCCATGATCATACCGGTCCTTTTTCGTCATATTGACGGAAGCCTGTCAGGACGAAAGTGGAACGACGACCGATTCCCCTGTATACTATTGATAACAAATATCCGGGGAAGGAGGCATCGTTCATCATGGCAGGAACTCTCAATGAGATGGATCTTGAACACCTTGACAAACAAACACTGATCACACTTCTTGTTTCTTCCAATACAAGCAACGCTGCGCTCCTCAAGCAGGTTGAACAGCTGACAGACAGCATTGAGCTCCTCAACAAAGAGGTGAAGTATCTGAGATCTGCCCTTTTCGGGCGTTCGTCCGAAAAGGAGATCACGGATACGATGTCAGGCCAGCAGCTCTGCTTTGCCTTTAATGAAGCCGAGGTGACGATCGACCTCGATCCCGACATCCCCGAACCAGAGTTTGAAGAGATCTGCCCGAAGACGTACAGACGCACTAAACAAAAGGGAAAACGGGAAGCAGATCTGAAAGATCTGAAAACGACAGTTGTGACCCATGAACTGACGGAAGCGGAGCTCCTGGAAAAGTTCCCTGACGGGAAATGGAAGCGGCTTCCGGATCAGATCTATAAGAGACTCGAATTCCATCCGGCATGCTTCGAGGTCATAGAACATCATGTAGCAGTTTATGCAGGCGACGGGGACAGGAAGATCATACGCGCCCCCCGGCCGGCAGACCTTCTCAGGAACAGTATTGCCACTCCATCGCTCGTTGCAGGCATCTACAACTATAAGTATGTAAATGCCCAGCCGATCAACCGCCTGGCAAAAGAGTTTGAGAATAACGGCGTCTTCATCCCGACACAGAACATGTGCCGCTGGGCGATCGAGGCATCCGACCGTTATCTGAAGCTCCTGTACGACCGCCTCCACAGCAGGCTCTTTGATTACCATGTCATCCATGCGGATGAGACTCCTGTACAAGTCGTAAAAGACGGCCGGCCTGCGGGGGCTAAGAGCTACATGTGGGTATATCGTTCGGGAGCCCTTGAGGATCATCCGTTTGTTCTTTACCAGTACCAGAAGACCCGGAATTCGGAACATCCCAGGCAGTTCCTCAGGAACTATAAGGGATATCTGCTCACAGACGGATACCAGGTCTACCACACGATCGGAAGTGAACGGGAGGATCTTAAAGTCGCCGGGTGCTATGCTCACGCGCGCCGCGGATTTGCCGATGTTGTCAAGGCTGCCGGGAAAGACAGCCAGACCATTAAGGATACCGTGGCTTATAAGGCCCTCCAGATCATACAGACGATCTACAGGTATGAGAATTCATACAAAGGCCTTGACCCGGAAAAGCGTTTTGAAGAAAGGAAACGGTCAGCAGCACCTCTTGTAGATGCTCTCTTTGCGTACCTTAAATTTTCGAAGGACAGTGTGGCTCCCAAATCCAGGACCGGAAAGGCGATCGCATACTGTCTTAACCAGGAAGAATATCTCCGTGTATTTCTGGAAGACGGTCATATACCGATCGACAATAACGCTGCGGAGCGGGCTATCCGGACATTCTGCCTCGGGAAGAAAAACTGGTATACTATTGACACCATCAGAGGAGCCCAGTCCAGTGCAGTGGTCTACAGTATTGCCGAGACAGCCAGGGCGAACAATCTCAGGCCATACGAGTACTTCAAGTACCTTCTGGAAGTGATCCCGAAGCATGGAGAGTTTGAGGATCCGTCTTATCTGGATGATCTGCTCCCCTGGTCTGACAGCCTTCCAGACTACTGCCGGAAACCTGAAAAAAGTGAATGAGTGATCAAGTTTGTTTCAAACGGCGGCCTTTCGGGGCCGCCTTTTTATAGCCGGGTACCGGCTATGGAGCATTTACGATATGAGTGCGGATTTTATCAGAAGCAATAAAAAACGGGCAGCGCCTACCTGGATGGTAAGTGCTGCCCTTCGCTTTAATTCTTGTATCCGAAATGCTCCCGGACCTTCTTATGAGTGCTCTGATCGGAAAGTTGATAGGCGACCATTGGTACGGATGTCATGCCTTTCTCCCAATAGCCATCCTTCTGATCCTGAACGTAACTCTTCCAGTCTACTCGGATGAAGATCTCTTTATCGGCATCCAGCTTTGCCTTGTAGGCTGACTCAATCCAGGGCACATCTGTGATCGGTGCCTCAATGCCATCGGTAGTTACCACGAACTGCTTCATAGGCACCGCAGCTGCTGTACATTCTCCAATTCCGACAAATCCAGCCCCGGCGATGTGGCAGTAAACAATATCTCCAACCTGAATGTTCTTCAGGAACTTACCGGTGCCACCAATGTTTGCGGAAAGGAATCCGTACTTCAGCGCATCAGGCCAGCTCTTCTCGTAGTATTCTACGGTGAATTCACGAGCCTTCTCGCTCTTGAAGAACTCCTTCTCGCTTTCTTCTTCCCAGCCGCCTGCGATATCTTTAATAGCATCCGGGTCCCATATATCCACTGCCATCTGAAGATATATCTTAGCACGGTCTGCAATGCTGTCTTTAGTGAATTTCGGAATTGGTGCAAATCCATACTCCTTAGCAACAGCCAAGAACTGCGGATTGCTCCCATATGCCGTACTGTTCAAAGCCTGCGCCAGAACATTGTCTCCAGCATATTTACTGACCTTCTCCTGATACTTCATCGCCTGATAACTACGGTTTTTATCTCGGGTCAGGATGATCAGGTTTCCTATCATCTGTCTGCTGGTCTGGAAGTCCTCAGCATCCTGGAACTCATCGCTATAGCTGTCGTAATCATCTGGCAGAATATGTTCAATATCGTAGGTGTTGCCCTTCCGCTTACGATCCACATAGACATCAAACTGAGACGGGTTTCCCATTTTGACATTCACGTAGGAAGTGAAACGGGCAAGCAGGTGCAGCATGTACCTACCAGAGAACTGATTCAGGCTGAACTTCGTGATGGCATCAATGCTGGCATCCATACGACGCAATGCTCTGACCAGAATCATACCGACCGATTTGCAGTCCTGATTCCGGATGTCTTTCATGACGCGGAACAGCAGGTACTTGTTCGTATTCCAGTTGACCTTCCGGAAATTGAAGATACGGATAGAAGCAAAAATGTCGACGAATTTTGATACCATCTGGATCTTCCGCTTGACATCCTCATCGGAATCGTCGCTGCGGACAGCGGAGATAATGAGCATATTCTGGTAATTCAGATCCCGGTTGGCGTTGTAGAATACTTCTTCATAACCAGCTGTCAGGCTGCTGCTGTACTCTTTGAGTTTCAGGTACAGATCCGTCACCTTGGACATCTCTGTCATGACGAGTGTTTTATAATCGCTGGACTTGTTCAGGCCCATCTTGGCCTTAGCGTTGCTGCGGACCCAGGTGTGGAATTTTTCACCCAGAAGCTCAAAGTCCTCATCGCTGGCACCACGCTTACCTTCACGGAGTGTTTCCGCATAATTGGCACGGAGCCAAGTCGAGATAAATTCCACATCCTCCGTGTTTACAACACCGCTGGTATCGTATGAGGAAGCGCTTTTGATCCGGTTGATGTTATCCTGCCACCTGTGGTTTACAGCATACCGATCCATTTCAACGATCTGCTGCATGATGTACGCCTTCATCATCTCAGCACTGTTTAGGCTCAATCCGCGATCGTTCATTGTCAGGAAGATCGTATGCGCTTCATCCTCGGATGGTGTATCAATCTCAAGGAGCAGGACTTTTTCCTTCAGCCAGTAAATGAAATACTCCAGGGCCTCACCCTTAAGCTCATCAGGGAAAAGGTCTGCAATATCCTTATACCGGTCCATCATGTTCTGGGCACTCTCGTTATCTGGCTGATAGGTCAGATCATTTCCGATCAAAGCATGTAAACAGAGTTGCCGGTCATCTACATCGATGTTGAAACTCTTGGTTCCAAAATGATCATCATAGATCATGTCATCGAACTGAACACTGCGAAACCCCTGGGCTGCCTGCTCTTTTTGCAGGTTGTTCAGGTAGATCAGCAAAAGCGTCAGTGATGTGAGTCTCTGCTGACCGTCGATGATCTTATTCGGAGAACCGCCTGTACAAATGATGCAGCCCATGTAATAGTAACCGTAATTCATGACTTCCAGCGGGGTGTCATGGTTATCTGGATCATAGAACTCTTCGAAGGTATCCTGAAAATCCGAAATCATCTGCTCAATCTGCTTCCGCCCCCAGCGATACTCACGCTGGAAAACATCGACAGTAAAGCGCCGGTGTGACAGGATTTTTGTAAGAGTATCAGTTTTGTCGATTTTATTCACAATTACACCTCACTCATATTATTGGTAAGCGTTTAATTCTTCAATTGCTTTAAAAACTGCATCTAATTTCGTTACGATGCGTTCTTGTTCCATAAGAGGAGGGAGCGGAAAAACGAACTGTTTTAGTTTTTCCGCATTGATATTCGATTGCCCGTTTGAATCAATCCTTACAGTTCGACAGAACTCCCAGTAATACTTAGACTGCATAACATAATTCAAATATGAAGAAACCATTATCAATGGTGTTATTCGTATCAAATAACCAGCATAAATTGCAGGCATTTCACCCTTGTAGATAGCGGCTTTTCCAACGAGTTCCATGCTGTTTGTTCGATTAAAAAGGAGATCATCCTTTTCTAATGGATATTTAGCAATTTCCTCATCATCAGATGTGTACACCAACTTGTCATATACAATTTTTCCTGCCTGTATATTACCCATTCTTAACACTGCCATTTTGCCAGAAGCCGATGATTTTTTTGACGATCCATATTGTATGTTAATGCAAACATTTCCAACTGAAACCCATCTCCAGTTTCTGGGAATCTTAAAAGGCTTTTCATCTTCTGTGATTTCAGAAAATTGTTTTTCTTTTTTGATCTTGCCCGCTTTGATGAGTGTCTGCTTTTGCGTCTGTATCTGCTTATACAGTTCCTCCGCTGTCCCATCCTCCGTCAGCTGTTCCGTCAGCTTGCCCTGAATGGCCGCATCGATCAGCTTGGCTTTGAGCGCGGTCAGGTTATCGGCATACTGCGCTTGCAGTGTGTCGATGGTGTCCAAGGCAGAAAAAGCAGCATCTATTTTTTCTACAATTAGGGATTGCTCCTCTATCGAAGGTATAGGGATGACTCCTCTCAACAGGTCCTTTTCACCAATGGCAGGGTACAGCGCTCCTTTAGAAGGATCTCCATTTGAGTACTTATCGAATTCTGGCGTAAGAAGCCAATAAAACAGGAATTTATTCAGCAGAACACGTTCATTGGGCTGCATAACACAGAAAGCCGTACTTGCTATAGGCATTCTCGAAAACTCTCTGTCAACAATGCAAATATTGTGGAGGTATGGTCTTACAGTAGAATACAAGACATCCCCAACCTGAACAATTTTTCTTGCCCGGGAGGGTGCATCTTTTGCCGTTACAAGATTCTCCTTAGCTGCCAGTCTCTGATGAACATTATCTAACGTACCAACATCAATATAGCAGAAGTCCTTGTCTGGAACGGTTTGACCATGATTATTTGTGACGTAGGCCAATCGACTCCAGTTCCAAAATGATGGGGAATCAATCAGGTATTCATCCTCGGAGACAGGAGAATAGTTCTTTGCTGTTTTGTGGAGTGCATCAAGAGCATCGTTCTGCTTTTCTTTTTTGGAATAATCAATAAGGGCTCCGTGAAAAGCAAGCGAGAGAAGTCTGACTTTGGCTTTCTTTATATCAATCAAAACTCAATCCCTCCCAGCAGTTCTTTCAACTGCGTAACTGCGGCGTTGATGCCATCCGCTTCATCCTGCATTTCATCAAGGATATCAGCAACGGAGCGGTCATCCTCTTCGGTGAAATCCAGCCACTTGAAGTTCAGATCTTCCCGGGCTTTGACATCTTCCTCAGAAAATCTACGCCACCTGCCGTTGGGATTGCTTTCCGAATCGTAGGTTTCTTTGCGGTCTTCCATGTGACCGGAACAGTAGCAATCTACAAATTCCTGCAGGTGCTCTCTGGTCATGGGCTTTGTCGCCATCGTATGCTTGACGCCGGTACGGTAGTCGTACACCCAGATATCTTTGGTCGGTTCCCCCTTCTCAAAGAACAGTACATTCGTCTTTACACCGTTGGCGTAGAAGATACCGGTGGGCAGGCGCAGAATCGTATGTAGGTTATAATCCTTCAGCAATTTCTCACGTACTTTTGCAGTGGTTCCTCCGTCTGTGAGTACACTGTCCGGCAAAACAACACCGACACGTCCCCCAGTTTTTATGATAGACATGATATGCTGCAGAAAATTAACCTGGTTATCTGAGGTCTTGATGAATTCCGGTCGGTTTGCCGATACATCCACACTGCCTTGTGGACGAGTGCCGAAAGGCGGATTTGTCATGACCACCTGGTACAGCTTGTCGGAAGTATCGATCAGGGAGTCCTGATAGATGATGGGGCTTTTGTTTACACCGATGTCATGCAGATACAGATTCATGGAGGCAAGCGTAACCACGAGGTCGGTGTTATCCGCTCCGAAGAGAGCATTGTTTTTCAGGAAGCGCTGTTTCTCTACATCCCGGCTCTGCGTGCGCATGTGTTCATAGGCCGCGAGGAGGAACCCGGCTGTGCCGCAGCAGGGATCTGCGACCGTCTCTGTGATTTTCGGATCAACCACATCCACGATGGCTGAGATCAATGCTCTTGGTGTAAAGTACTGACCAGCTCCGCTCTTTTTATCCTGTCCGTTCTTCTCCAATATCTTTTCATAGATCGCGCCTTTAAGGTCTCCCTCCATCATGTACCAGTTATCTTCGGAAACCATGTCAATGACTTTCTTGAGCATGACCGGGCGGTAGATCTTGTTCGTGGCCTTGGTAAAGATCGTGCCGATAAGACCCTCGCTCTCAGACAGTTCTTTCAGTATTTCCTCATATTTATCGACAAGGTCAGTGCCGCTTAAGACGTTGAGATCTTTCCATTTACAGCCTTCCGGCAGATAGCTGGGCAGGCCCATGTTTTCCTTCTCGTCATCCATTTTTAGGAAAAGTATGTATGTCAGCTGCGTGATGTAATCTGTAAAGCCAACGCCTGCTGCTGAGAGGACATTTGCGATGTTCCATACCTTCGACAGAAGAGCTGATTCTGTTTTCTGTGTGTTTGCCATGATTGATACTCCTTCTTATGCTGCTCTCAGCAGAATTCTGGACATCGCCATCATCTCTTCCGCAAGGACAGGAGCGGTGAAGCTGATCACACCCCTGCGCCAGAGATCAGTGTCGATTTCGTTCAGATCCATTACATTGATGGCTCCGTCGTTGATGACAAATTCGGCAATCTGCCGCATGATTTCTTTCTGATCATCTGTGAGGACACGCTGCGCCTGACCACAGTAAAGGCTGAACCGTTGAGCGTATCCTTTGATGAGACTGGTGAGTTTCTGATTCTTACCGTATGCAAAACGCACGATCTGTATCAGGTTCGTCAGCGCATTCACATTCGTCTTGACATCCAGATCTTCCACGTCCCCGGTTTCATCCAGAACCTTATAGTTTTTCCAGATCTGATAGACCACGTACTGGCGGCTTTCGGACAGGAGCCTGTCACGAAGATCAGCAAGCATGCTGTGCGTGATAATCGTATCCTCGGAATTATAGATGATGCGCAGCGCCTCAATGCTGTCCTTGTTGTCTTCCAGATATTTCTCAAAGTTCTCAATGAATGATTTTGCCGTTTCCTTGGAGAAACCGGAATAGATCAGTTCATCCGGATCATTTTCAGTCGTTACGACATAACCGCGCTGCATCTCAAGCAGTTTTTTCCGGGCGGGGATGTTGCTGATCAGGCTGTAGATCAACGCCATCCGCCTGGAATTGTCATGGGAGGGGTCAATGTACTGGCATTCGATCAGAAGCCCTTCATCAGTCGCGGACTGAATATTTCCAGCAATCGTCCTCGGAGCAAAACCATACGATGTTATAAAGAAATCAAGATGCCTTCCGAATAGAGCGTTGTTTTCATACCTGCGATTTATGGTGGCGCAGTAATCCCGGAGCAGCCACAGGTTATCATCGCTCAATTCATTATGGGCAAGGTGCTCCAGCAGCTTATCCAGTGGAAGAACTTTGTTGCCGGGGCCGGGGCTGACGACTGGATGTGGGATAACCTTTTCATGCTCTGTTACGCCAACGGCATCGACGATGTAATAGCATTCTTTGGTGTTTGCGTTCGGTGTTACTTCACGCAGGCGGTCATCGTCGATTACACGACAGCCGCGTCCTTTCATCTGTGTATAGAGCACATCAGAATGGACGTCCTTCATGAAAAGGACAACTTCCAACGGTTTTACATCTGTGCCTGTCGCCACAAGCGTCACGGTGACAGCGATACGGAAGTCCTTCTCCGTCCGCAAGTCACGGATAAGCCCATTGGAATCCTCCGCTGTATAGGTGATCTTCTGGACAAAATGCTCCGGGGTAACACCATCCTCGAATTCCTCTCCAAATACCTGCTTTGCAACATCGACGATCTGCGTAGCGTGGTAATCATCCTTAGCGAAAATGAGTGTTTTCGGTATATACTCCCATCGCTTCTCTCGGTCAGGATAGAGCTCTTCATATATGGATTTCTTATAGGCTTCCAAAACCTCCCGGATCTGATCGGGATTCACAACGGAGCGGTCAAGGGCCTGCGGATCATAATCGATGCGCTCCGGTGCCTTATAGGTTGTCTCTACACCAGTTCTTCGGGCAGTTTCCTTTACCTTTGTTCCTGTCTTTATTGCTCCACCGTGTTCCGTGACCTTCGTCTTGATCCGGTATACTCGGTGAGGAACATTGACCCCGTCCACGACAGAATCATCATAAGTATAGTTTTCTACGATATTGTTATTGAAAAATGCATAAGCCTCCGGTGTTGGCGTGGCGGTAAGTCCCAGCACATGTGCATCAGAGAAATAATCCAGAACCGCACGCCATTTCCCATAGATGGAGCGGTGGCATTCATCCACAATGATAAGCTGAAAATAATCGGGCGGGAGTTTCAGATTATCGCCAAGCTGTATGACCTTGGTATCTTCTTTTTCTTCGTCCACAGTATTCTTCTCGTCCTCGGCATCCTCGTCATCGTCACCGGGGAGCGTCGTCCCGGTCAGAACAGCAAAGAGCTTCTGAATTGTGGAAATTACGATATCCGCTTTTATATCATTTTCTTTTTTCAGCCGTTTGATCTCGTAAAGGGAACTCATTTCCTGCTGGCCCTCTGTGCGGTCGAAGGTGCTGAATTCACTTTCGGTCTGCCGCGCCAGATTATTCCGGTCAACGAGAAAAAGAATTTTACGGGCCGGTGTATAATTCAGGAGCCTGTAACTCGCAAGGCATGCAAGGTATGTTTTGCCGGAACCGGTTGCCAGCACAGCGAGACTCTTTTTTGTACCAGCCTTGATGGATTTCTCAAACCTGGTTTCTGCTCGGTACTGGCAGTCACGCAACCCGCGCTTGTCCAACCGGGGAAGAGCACCATATTCGGAAACCTGGCAGATCAGCTGCAGCATCTTTTTCGGAGAATGCATTTCGGACAGTTCAACATAGTCGCTGTCCGGCTGCAACATATTTTTGAAATAGATTTTCCTGCCGTTTGCGAGATAAACCAAAGGAATCTGGTTCGGATACCAAACACCATACCAATGCTGAGGGTTGCAGGCATAGTCCTCCGCCTGCCGCTGCACATCTTCACCCAACGGGTTTTCTTCACGCTTTGCCTCAACAACGGCTATGGCTTTATCATCCACAAAAAGCAAATAATCGCTTTCCGTGTTTCCTTGCATAAGAGCTTCTTTTACAGCCGAAGCGCTCTGAGGAACATATTCATCCCTTGATACGATGTCCCAGCCCGCATTTTTTAACTGCTTATCTATTTTTTCGCGTGCTCTTTCTTCAGGCAGCATTTGCAGCACGTCCTTTCTTCGAGATTATTAACCATAAGGACATAGAAGTATGGCATCTGTTAGTTATCTACTGTCTCCAGTATATCTTCTACACGACAATGAAGGGTCTCGCAGATTTTTAGAAGAACATCAGTTGTAATATTCGCTCCTTTACCCAGCTTGGCGATGGAGGCTGCGCTGATGCCAGCAGCATCCTTCAGTTCCATCTTGGTCATGTTTTTGTCTATCAACAATTTCCATAGTTTGTTATAACTGATACGCATTTAATCCCTCCTACTATTTGATACCCATCATCATTTTGAAATGCTGGTCTTGTCCCATGTGGTGAAAGATCTCCTGGAACGTTTCTCTGCACTGTTCTATATCAATAACGTCATCCACATAGTGAAGTCCGTCATTAACTCCGTAGGTGGTGGCTGCTATGTAAGAAAGCATAGTGGTTGCCATGTCAAATTTGGTATAGTCTTCATTGCCGTCTGCATCATGCGTTAGCTCCAGCTTATGTTCCTCCAGTATGGTACGACGCAATTGGCTACCGTCATATCCGCATATCTGGAGGAAATAGTATTCCAGAATTCGTCGGATCACATTAATGAGCGGAATCGCAGAAGTAACATCTTTTAGTTCCTTATACTCATCCCACAGTGCAGCATAGGAATTCTTTACAGGATTTACGTTCATCCATTCTGTGGGGCAGCCCGGATCTCGTCTGCGCTTCAAGTCAACGGAGGATCTATTTTCTCTCTTCTTGACAAGGTAGAAAGATACAAACTCGTACCGATGAGCATGCGGATAGGTGATTTCTCGGTGAAAATATGCATTATGGGTCAGGATGAATATCTGCTTTATGAAGTTTCCTTTCATCACTGCATCTCGGTTATCTGCGTTGTTCCTGCAGATCTCGATCATCTTCCGTACCTGTTCACCGACAATGAAAAGTACGCCACTGTCCATACTCGATACCGGGTCGTCAATGACTACAATTTTCTGTCGGCTATCACCCTCAGCTGACTCGCTTCCGAAAACCCTCTGTTGAAAATACAAGAAGGCTATGAAGTTCTTTTCGCCTTCGCTCAAATCTTCAGCCACTAACCCAGTATCCGTCCGAACGACCTCATAATTGATTGCCGGACCGGCATCTTCCTCTGGCGCCTCCGTCCTACATGGACGAACTTCAAATCCTTGGAACCCTGCGTCCCGGAGCATAGTGTTGATGTTGGAAATCGCAGTCTCTGTCTCGACCGTCTGGCTGCGCAGATCGCGTAGTTCCCCTTGGATTATCTCCACGGTTTCATTCTGTTTAGTGATCGTAGTTTGGAGATCCTGCATCTCCAGACCCAGTGCGGTAACGCTGCGGTTGTAAGCCTCGAACACGTCCCTCAGCACGAAAGCCATGTGCTCAAAAACCTGATCCCGACACTCTTTCTTTTTCTTCGGACCTGCGTCCACTATGGCATTGTTCTGATCGATAAGTTTATTGAAGCCCGCAATCAAATCAGAAAGATCTTGCATCAAGGAGGCCGTCGGCTCCAGACTAACGATCTTGGTAGGGTCTTCCTGTTTACCTTTAATGAGATCTATATTTGTCGTGATAACTGCCCTCAAGGCAGCAAGTTTGTCCTGATATTTCTTTATTTCTACTGGCGGATAAATATCCTGCGGCACCTGCGATAGCGGCACAAAAAGAGCATTTGCCGCATCTCGATAGGCTGCCAGAAAAGCGTTCAGTCGCTGAAGATTTCTTTCATATCTGTTGTCAAAACTATCCGCCATCATCTTCTCAAAGTCATCCTGAAGCGGACGTGAACAGTATGGACATTTGCCATCAGCCTTTTCATGATATGCCGCGTGGCCTTGCCGGAACCACTCGGTAGCTCCAAGGTCATTGAGGAAGGAGGCGAACTCCGTCTGTGCAGCGTTTACGATCACCACACCCAAAATCTCCCCGTCTTCTATCTCATCAAGAACTGATGAGTCAGCTACAGTGTTGAACCGGGAATATCTCTTAGCGGTATCAGAATAAGCTGCATCACACATTCTTTGAAGTTCATCCAGGTTATGTTCGACCGGGCTATGCCTTTGTACTTCTTCGGTAAACTGCCTGGATTTCTTTTTTCCTTCTTGCGTCGCATCAAATCTTTCACGCAGATCACTGGTCTTGTCCCAACAATCTTTGAACAACTGTTTCTGAAGCTCGTCCTGAATACCTTTCTTCTTCTCATACTCTGCAGAGGCATCAGCTGATGCTTTTCTCGCAGCCGACTGCAAGGCGGATTTCTCATCGATCTGCTCCTGGATTCTGACGTTCACATCGTTGATAGTAAAAACTCCCGGGAGAGAATGGTAGCTGGCTACATTCCGGTTGATAAACTCCTGATTGTAAACCAACGAAATGTAGTCTGCATGTGACCGCCCTGGGGCGTATGTCACGCCCGTTCCGGATTGGATCGCTTTTGCTATGGTTGACTTCCCAGTGCCGTTATTGCCAAAGAAAAAGTTTACATATGTTGGTTCAATTACGGCACGTGTCCCCTTAAAAGTAGCATCATCCAATTCAATCTTAATAATCTCACTCGGCAGTTTTCCTGGCATTCATTTCCTCCATAATCACATCGGTCGCTTCATATTTGGCATTTGCGCCTGATCAAAAGCTTCAAACAGATTGACTTTATGTACGGACCACGCACTGTGGTTCAAATCCGTGATGGCACAATCCATATTTAAATCAAAATAGATAGCATTTTTCTTCTCACACAGTTTTGCCTGGAAGAAAGGTGCTATAGGCTGGAACGCAACTTTAATGTCTCGCCCCACCTTCATCACGCGCCGTATGTAGGCATACATTCCCATCTGTTCCGGATCGGTTATGCCTCTCAGTTCGGTATTCTCCCGGCAGATAAGAGCCGGAAATGTCTGTAGTTCCTTTATTCCGTCCTCGGTTAAACCGGAGCACCTTTCAAATATCTCCGGAGGGACGAGTCTCTGACAAAGAGCGCGATCGGCAGAAACTGTGACTATGTTGTCTTTAAAAACAGATTCTTCACAGGTAACTAAGAGCTGATAGTACTGCTTACTGAAGCGTTGAACAGCCATCATTTCTTCTGCGCTGCCGATGACCGCACCTTGTTGAATATTATAATTGAAGTTGACTATGCCGCCCTGCTGATTCGTGACATTGACGTTGTTCTTTCCCATCTGCCCTACAGCTGGCGTTCCGGGAGGCATTATCTGCTGAGTCACAATTTCATTGCTCATAACCGGCCTCCCTTAAAAATTGAAATTCATAGTCCCATTGTTCGTGACGTTTACGTTGTTATCACCGTTCTGGATAACATTGGTCTGTTGCTGAATAATTGTTGTCTTCTGCCCTTCCTGTCCCGGATCTTCTCCCGGGGCAGTTTTTTCATCCTCGACAGTCTCTGCTTCTGAGGATGCTTTCTCCTGGTGCTGACCCTGTCTAATCTGTTCTGCCCAAGAGTGCTTTTGGGCCTTAAGTGCAGTAGCAATGGCTACAGCCCCTTGCATAAGGTTCTCCTTCTGCTGTTCATCTGGTGTCACTGCTTTTGCGGCAGCGGCGACTGTTGCCATCGCACCAGCCATTGCCTCTGTATTTATCTTGGGTGGGCTTATACTGCCAAATACGGATGCCAAAGCCTCACCCGTCCGAAGTAGGGAGCCATTAATCACTTCATCATCTGTCTGATCATCAGAAACTTCTACGGACAGATTGGTAGAACTGACCGCCGTCTTTAACGTCTCTTCAACACTTTCTTCTTCATCAAGTGCTTCTCTGACCGGAAGAAAGCTAATTTTGATTTCCCTTGTGATCGTTTCACCCAGATTTCCGGTATATCTACGGGGCTTACGGGGTTTCTTTTCTCCGATTGCCCCTAATGTGGGAACACCAAGATTGTTCTTTTCACGCCTTTTCGTTGTAATGAAATGCAGGGTACCGACAAGGAATGCAGACAGATCATAGTTTCCTTTCAAACGGATCTCGCCTTTAGTGACCGGCTGACCATCCTCCGATATAAAAAACTGTTCACTCTCATCTATATCGGTATCATTTTCGATGATTTCCAAGACGGCTTTTACGAACCACCCCTTCATATCTGTCTCAAAATGCCAATCCACAAACTCGTCCATTCGGGTCAGCGCGACTGAATAATTCTCACGTACGGTGTTGTCGTATGACGTACATTTTGCGATGTCGTTGAATGGGATATTGATACTGCCTTCTGATTCGCAGTCTTTATATTTCGACGTATCCTTCTGGGCACCATAGTTTTGGCTTCCTGTAAATGCATATATCAAATCTCTCATAAGGATGGGCTCGGAATGCTCATCCTTTTTTCCTGCTTTATGGTCACGTGCTGTCCCGTCAGGAAGTGACGCCTGCGTCAGCAGAAAGAACAACACCCCGCCACAGAGGTAAGGGATCTTACTTTTGTCCATTTCCACGCTCCTCTGAAAAAGTAACTCAAGTAACTGAAGTAAGGAGTTGTAGGTCTCTCAAGCCCTCTCAGAGGTGTTGACAGCAACTGAATCAACGATAGGTTGAAGGCATAAGGTCGAAGCACAAAGATCTTATGGTTGCGTCACGCATGAGAGAAAAACACATTTTCAAGTATATCCGATAAATGTGAATTTTTCAACTGCGAACGCGAATGTCTGGGAGATTTTTGCAAAATTCATCGCGCGATTGCAGATTTTTCCTCAGCATAGTCCGGAGCATGACAACAAACTGCCCACCGGAACTATGGCTTCCCTTAAAGGCCATAAGGGATGTATCGCAGCTACAGTAACGGTAACGACTATCAATCAGGAGCCAGCAAGCGATCTGCTGGCCGCCTACGTGAAACGGGGACAATCCCCCACGAGGTGGCCGATGATAATACTGGCAAGCCATATGGATTTTCCCCGTTTCGGAAAGAAACGAGGACAATCTGAATGGCAAGAACAAAGAAGGCCGGGCTTGAGGCCGAATTCAAGCATGGAACATCGATCGGTGCGAACGGAGAGATCTTGTACGACTGCCCGATCGAAATCAAAGACAAAGCGGACCTTGACAACTATGGCATCACCGATGCCGACTGCCGGTATCTGAACTTCAACGGCAGCCAGAAGATGCGGGTGTTCTTCTACAAAACACCTGACCGGGCATTTGCGGAATCTCAATGGGAGTACATCAACACTCTCCACTCCAGCGGCTACTTCAGTACGCGGTGCATGGTCCCGGGCAAGCGTAAAGCCTTCACTCGCTGCAGAGACACGAACAAGTGCTCTACTTGCCCGTATGGCCGTACCCCGGAAACCAAGCAATCACCTGTAGTTTCGTGGGACGGGCTTCTTGAGACGGGCTGGGAGCCGGACGCTACAGAATCGGTTGAGCACCAGGTGCTGGCCAAGATGGAGTATCAGGCAATCCGGACCTTGATGGATGCGGAGGACCCGAGGATCGCTTTGGCATTTGAAGCCAAAGAGCTGTACGGCGATTCCGTAAAGACAATCGCGTCAGACCTTGGTGTCTCAGAGCCGAGGGTCTATCAGTTGATCAAACGTGCCAAGACAATCGGAAGACAATTCAGAAAGGACAACGACAATGAGTAAATCGGAGGTATTTGAGAAAATGATGAACAGTGAAAATGGCGGCCTGTATGCTGCAATCGGTGGTATCGTTCTGGTATACAGCATTGATCGCATTACGAAGAGCCACTACAAGGCTGATGTGAAAAAGGATTCCCTCACCCTGGCTCCTGCTGGTGATGCGGACAATCCAAAGCCCCAGGCCCAGGAAAAAATCACTAAATAAAAAAAAGGCGGTGTCAGGACTCTACATCCTGGCACCGCCGCTTTCATTCTATCCATCAGTAAACTCATAGCCTCGACCCACCCCAAATAGTAAAATCGTTTTCTCGTTTTGCCCAAAATAGTAAAATCGTTGACTCGATTTCTGAAATAGTAAAATCGTAGCCTCGACCCTGCTTCTGGACCAGTTCCCGCGGACATAAAAAGAGGGGTCCCATCACGCGGAGCGGAACTTGCTCCTGGTGACGGAAACCCCTTTATTTCAGGCTTTTTCAGGCCCCTAATCTCAAGAATGTGTTAGTAGACAGACGGTCTCAACGTGGAAAGTATGCGCGAACTGATCCACGGGCTGGACGTAGTCGAGTTCATATCCTCCCGCTGCCAGTTTTTTCAGGTCTCTGGCCAGGGTGGCGGAGTCGCAGCTGACGTAGACGATGCGCCTGGGGGCGATCTCCAGCATGGTCTCGATGCATTTTTCGTCGCAGCCTTTGCGGGGCGGATCGACGCAGATGACGTCGATCTGCGGGTCTTCGCCCTTTTCTTTCAGCTTCTGCACATAGTCGGGCAGGACTTCCTCTGCCTTGCCGACGTAGAAGCGGGCGTTTGTGATTCCGTTGCGGTCCGCATTCTTTTTAGCGTTCTCGATGGCCTCGGGGATGATCTCGACGCCACAGACCTGTTTTGCGTGGCGGGCCATGAAGAGGCTGATGGTGCCGACGCCGCAGTAGAGGTCCCATACGGTCTCATTGCCGGTCAGGCCGGCGCAGGCCAGAGCCAGGCTGTAGAGTTTCTCGGTCTGGCGTGGGTTGACCTGGTAGAAGGAGAGGGGAGAGATGGCGAAGGTTACGGATTCGTCGGTCTTTTTGAAAACCGTTTTTTCTGTATTATCATTCTCCTTCCCGCATTGCCGGCTGACTTCGCAGATATGGAGGGTGTCCTCGATATCGTCGCTCCCCCAGAGGGTGCGGAGGGTCCGGCCGGTGATGACATTGGTGCGGTCGGTATTGGTGTTGAGAACGATTGAGGAGACCGGAATGGAGAAGGTCTCGCGCAATCCGCAGAGGGCCTCCACCAGATTTTTTTCAAAGGGCAGGCGGGTATCGTTCGCGATGACACAGACCATGGTCTGGCCGCTGTAGAGGCCGTTGCGGATGAGGATGTGGCGGATCAGGCCTTTGCCGGTCGCCTCGTCGTAGGCGGGGATCTTGTGGGTCTGCATCCAGCTCAGGATGGTCTCCAGGATCCGTCTGTTCTGCGGATGGCCGATGCAGCAGTCGGTCATGGGGATGACGGTGTGGGAGTGGCTGGCGTAGAAACCGGTCACGGGACCGTATTTGCCCTGCTGGACGGGGACCTGTTCCTTGTTGCGGTAGTTCCAGGGCTCCTCCATGCCGACGACGGGATGCATGACGGCATCGATCTTTTCAGGCGCAAAGCCACCGATCCGGATCAGGTTTTCGCGAACTTTTTTATATTTGAATTCCAGCTGGGCCGGGTAGTCCACCGCCTGGAGCTGGCAGCCGCCGCAGGTCTTCGCGATGGGACAGCGGGGCTCAACTCTGTGGGGGGAGGGCTGGAGGATCCGGTCCAGGTGGCCATAGGCGTAGCGGGCAGTCACCTTGGTGATGGTGGCTTCAATGGTGTCGCCTGGGACGGCGTCCTTGACGAAGACGGCGAAACCCTTTTTGCGGGATGTTCCACCGGGTTTTTCTGATTTTCCGGATCCTGTCGTACCCGTATGTTCCTTATCATCCGCGCGCTCTATATAATCCGTATGATAAGAATCCGGCCGTGTACTCTTCTGTTCCGCTTCCTTCAGCGGCAGGAAGCCGATTCCTTCTCCGCCGCTGCCGATGTCATGGATGGTGATGACGGCGCGGTCGTTTTTTTTGCACGGCGCAGTATCCGGGAAAATTCCCTGTTTTGCCTTTACCGTCTGTTTTGCGTTGTTTTTCTTGTTCTTTTTTTTCATGGACAGTCTCTATGATCCTTTTATGATTCCCTGGAAGACTCCTGCTATAGAGGAGCCGGAATGAATATGGCATCCATACAAATACCCCGGTTCTTCCGGATGAGGGGATGCAGCTCCCACAGACTGCGGAGACCGGGTGTTTCTTCATTATAGCAAATAGAATGCGTTTGACGTTATGACTCTTTGGAGATATACTTTTCTATATCTCTTTAGAGATACTTTCTGAATCAGACGTGTTCATACTGCCGGATGTTCTTTTTGACTGCCGGACGCAGTCATTCCTCACCTTATATATTGCATATGAGTATTGCTGCGACACAATGCTGCGAGGATGTTTTTTATGAATAAGATCACGCTGTATCACGGATCACAACAGATCGTAGAGGCTCCGGACCTGTCCAGAAGCAGGCCATTTAACGATTATGGGCCCGGGTTTTACTGCACAGAGCACGCTGAACTTGCCGGGGAATGGGCGGTCTCCGAGCGGGCCGATGGTTACATCAATCAGTATGAACTGGATCTGGACGGGCTGCATATTCTGGATCTGCATGCAGAGGGTTATCACCTGCTGCACTGGCTTTCCCTGCTGATGAGCAATCGCCGGATCCGGCTTTCTACACCGGTCATGCGCAGGGGAAAACAGTGGCTGACCGACCACTATTTGCCTGATCTTGAGGGAATCGATCTTGTAAGGGGGTACCGGGCGGATGATTCCTATTTTTCGTTTGCCAGGTCCTTTGTAAATAATGAGATATCTCTTCAGCAGCTTGGCTCTGCCATGCATCTGGGAAAACTCGGAGAACAGATCGTGCTGAAATCCCGGGAAGCCTTTCAACGGATCCATTTTGTCTCCTATGAGGCGGCTGATCATACGGTCTACTATATACGGCGAAGTCAACGGGATCTGCAGGCCAGGTCTGCCTGGCAGGAGATTCTGGATGTGGATGATGAAAACGGGCTGTATATAAGAGATTTAATGCGGTCTGCCCCTGACGAAGAGGAACTGAGGAAACTGAGCGGCTATAAATGAAATGCGTTTGCGCCTGCAGCTGATGAATCGGAATCGAGGTCGTAAATATGAACGCCTATCAAAAATGCTATCTGGATGATGCCATGAGGAATCTGGGTGAAGCAGTGGAATACGCTGTTTTGAAATGCAGTCTGCTCCCGGACCGTTTTATGGAAATGTTTATTGCGGGGGGGCTGGCGGAAGGATTCGAGCGCGGCGTGCCGCGCTATGTATCCGGTATGTCCGGGACAGAGCTTGCGGTAGAGGTATTGCACCGGGCAGGGCTTCACAAAGATCTGTCCCCAGTTGTCGACACAAATACATATTCCGAGGAGTACTGGAGCGGGTGGATCCTGGCGCGTTACCAGTGGGAATGCGGTCTGCGTTTCCGGGATATCATCCGCTTTCTGCCGTTGCGGGATATCATCCGTATGTACCCGGCCCTGCATGAGGCCTCCGAGGAAAGGTTTGTGTATGCGGCTGATCAGATCCGGAAGCGCACTGTGAAAGAGGCGCGTCTCCAGCAGATCAGACGGCTCAATGACTATTCGCAGAGGATGCTGGCAGAGCGCTCCGGTGTGTCCCTGCGTATGATCCAGCAGTATGAACAGGGGGCAAAGGATATTCGAAAAGCGTCCACCTCCGGTCTTCTCGCTCTGGCAGGCGCCCTGCACTGCGATATCGAGGATCTGATCTGCGACTGATACTGTCGATTCCGGAAATGGTTTTTTACATCTGTATTTCTATATAGCATTTTCTGAGCAGGCCTGCCCGGGAATTATTATTTCATGAAAAAAGATCCATGACGCTGAAAAATCTGTCAGCATCATGGATCTTTGTAGTTTTCCTGATTTTCTCCGTAAAATGGGACCGGAGAATCGTCCCCCGGCTTGACCTGAAAGCCGGGAAAGCGCCGGAGAAAATTCCTGATTTCAATATCAAAGTGTCGTCTTCCTCACATTGGTGGAGAGGAAATTCTGATAGCCGATCCAGCCGTCGCCGACGGTGGTGCCCATGATGGCTTCCTTGAAGATTTCCATCTTGGCGTCGGTGTTGTCGGCGAAGTTGAGGGCGGCCGCCTCGATGATGGCGGGG
>OCTW011566644.1_pt1 | contig 22861 bp, 21 predicted proteins | sample 1539671 | NCBI WGS metagenome assembly OCTW01 (sample SAMN02144230, study PRJEB22623) | gut metagenome | biome: sheep rumen | host: Ovis aries | place: New Zealand | reverse complement strand
TTTATTTAGATATTATTAATTTGGTGGTAGTAGTTATTTATTCTATACTTATGAATAAAGATTTTTTAAAGAGTAGTAAGGATACTATATTTAGTAAATTAAAAATAAAAGGATAAAACATGTATTAGTTACATGTTTTTTTACTTTAAAAGTATGCTATAATATGATTAGGTGAGATTATGGGAGTTATTAAGAAATATTATTATATTATTATATTTATAATATTTATAATGTTACTTGTTGGAGTATCTTTATATAGATATTATGCTTATCCTATTATTACTTTAGATGGTAGTAGTGTTGTCTATTTAAATTACAAAGATAAGTATGTTGAGAATGGATATAGTGCTACTTATTTAAATGATGATGTTACTGATGATGTTAAAATTATTGGTAAAGTTAATACTAGTAAATTAGGTACTTATACTATTAAATATAAGATTAATAATGTTTATGTGGAGAGAGTAGTAATAGTAGAAGATTTAGAGAGACCTGTGATCGAAGTTAGTAGTGATGATATTTATATTTGTCCTGATACTAAGTATGAAAAGGTGAAAGTAAAAGCTCATGATAATGTAGATGGAGATTTAAGTGATAAAGTAAAAATTAAATTATACGATGATATGATAATTTATAGAGTAAAAGATAAGTCTGGTAATAGTACTGAAGTTAAGAGAAAAATTATTGAAAAAGATGTTGTAAAACCAGAGATGACTTTTAATGGTAGTGATGTTTTATATGGATATGTAGGAGAAGATATAAATGATCCTTCTGTTAAAGTAGTTGATAATTGTGATGGTGATATTAGTGATAATGTTAAAGTAGATAGTAATGTTGATACTAAAAAGAGTGGTACTTATTTTATTAAATATAGTGTTAGTGATAAAGAAGGTAATGATGCTTCTTTAGAGAGAAAGGTTTTTATTAGTGAAAAGAGTAAGAATGGAGTAGTATATTTAACTTTTGATGATGGACCACAAAGTGGTACTACTGATGTTATATTGGATATTTTAAAAGAAGAGGGAGTTAAAGCTACATTCTTTGTTACTAGTAAAGGGCCAGATGAATTAATTAAAAGAGAATTTGATGAGGGACATACAGTTGCTCTTCATACTTCTTCTCATAATTATCAAGTAGTATATGCATCTGATCAATCTTTCTTTAATGATTTAGGTAATGTAAGTGATAGAGTTAAAAGAATAACTGGTGTTGAATCTAAGATTATTCGTTTTCCAGGTGGTTCTAGTAATACAATTAGTAGAAGGTATTCTGTTGGTATTATGAGTAGAATTACTAATGAAGTATTAAATCGTGGATATAGATATTACGATTGGAATATTAGTAGTGGTGATGCAGGAGAGACTAGAGATCCTAATCAAGTATATGCTAATGTTGTTAATAATTTAAGAAGAGATAGAGCTAATATGATATTAATGCATGATATTAAGCCATATACTAGAGATGCTTTAAGAAAAATAATTAGATATTGTAAAGATAATGGATATCGTATGGAAAAGATTGATATGAATACCGAGATGATTAGACAAAAAGTTAATAATTAGGAGGATATATGACAATCGAGGAGTTAACTAAAAAAGATAATAATTTTAATAGTAGTATTTTTGTTAGTAAAGCTAATAATATGGTTAAAAAATTATATAATGCTGTTACTTTAGATGAGATAGATGAAGTTTCTCATTTTGCTAATAAAGAGATTATTAATAAATTTAAGAATATGAGTGATAGTGCTAAAGCAAATGGCGAAAGATTAATTTTTGATCAAGTTAATGTTAGTACAGAAATAAAAGATATAGATGTTAGCATAGACTATTATAAAATTGCTTGTTTAGTTACTTGTCGATATTGTAAATATAATCTTGATTCTAATGGAAAAATAGTTAGTGGTAGTAATACTGATAGAAGTACTGTAATTCATAAAGTATTATTTCAAAAGAAGATTTTAAATAGTAATAATGGTGTTTATAGATGTTTAGGATGTGGTACTAGTATTGATGTTAATAATAATGGTATTTGTCCAAATTGTGGAAGAATCTTTGATTTAGATGAGTTTGATTATTATATAGAAAGTTTTGAATAAAGAGGTTTTATATGAAAAAAGTTTGGTTGGTTATTTGTTCTATATTAGCATTATTTTCTTTTTCAGTAGCACCAGTATATGCTGATTCTGGATGGGATAGCGATTATGGTGGTTCTGATTGGGGTGGAAGTTCCGATTGGGGTGGTAGCTCTGATTGGGGTAGCAGCTCTGATTGGGGAAGTAGTCGTGATTGGAGTAGTGGCTCTGGATGGGGTGGCTCTAGCAGTAGTAGTAGTCATACCCATTATGATGAAGATGATTCAATAGATCCATTTTTTGAATTGCTCTTTTTTGTAGTTATTGCGGTAGGAATGGTTTATCTAATAACTGGAATTTTAAGAAGCATTAGAAATGAAAATGTTAGAAGTTCTTCAATATCTAATAGTGCTAACTATAATATGAATGTTCAAAATAATAAATTTATTGGAGATAGTGATATAGAAATACAAAAGTTCTTCCCAGAACTTACAGAGAGAGATCTTATTCAAATTTTATTTCAAAAATTTGTTGATATACAAAATGCTTGGATGCATTTTGATTATGATACTTTAAAGAAAATGTGTAGTGATGAGTTATATAATTCTTATAAAACTGATTTAGAGATATTAAAGGCACAGAATGGTCAAAATATTATGTCAGATTATAAGATGGTAGCAGCTAATATTAATGGTATAGTTGAAGAAAATGGTACTGTAATAGTAAAAATGTATTTACATGCTACTTTCTATGATTATGTTATTGATACTATTAGTAATAGAGTAACTAAAGGAACAAATAGTTCTAAAATACATAATCAATATGCTTTAGAATTTATTATATCTAAAGGTACTAGTCTTTCTAAGTGTCCAAGTTGTGGAGCGGAAATTGTAAAAGGACAAAAAGAATGTGAATATTGTCATACTCTTATTATTAATGATTATTCATATTTTGTACTTAATACTAAGAAAAGGATTAATTATTAGACAAAAAGCTATTAATAATATATAATACTTGAGGAGTGATTTCATGGGATTATTTAAACCAAAAATGTATAAAAAAGATATATATAATATTAATTATAAATTATTAAAAGAATCTGGTATTAAATGTTTAGTATTTGATCTTGATAATACTTTAGGATTAATTTCTAATAAGAGATGTCCTGATGAAACTAGAGATTTAATAAAAAAACTTAAGAAAGATTTCTTTATAGTTATTTGTTCTAATAATAATACTAAGAGATTAAAACCATATATGGAAGAATTAGAAATAGATGGAGTTAGTTGGAGTATGAAGCCATCTATTAAAGGATTAATTAAAATTAGAAATAAATATAAATTAAAGAAAAAAGAAATGTGTATTATAGGAGATCAAATTGTTACTGATATTTTAGCAGGTAATAGATTTAGAATAATGAGTATTTTGGTTGATCCTATGGGAGAAAAAGATTTAAAAATAACTGCTCTTAATAGAGTTATCGAAAATTATATTATTAAAAAATATAATAAAAGAGGAATATTTGAGCGAGGTAAGTATTATGAATAATGAGAAGAGATGTTTGGGTTGCGGTGTAATATTACAAGATCAAAATGTCTTACAAGAGGGGTATACTACTAATTTAGAAAATGATATTTGTCAAAGATGTTTTAGGCTAAAAAATTATGGTGAGTATCAAACTGTTGCGAAGAGTAATGAGGACTTTATAAAAATATTACAAGAAGTTGGTAGAACTAAAGATTTAGTTTTATATATTACTGATTTATTGAATCTAGAAAAGAATATTGAAAGTATTAAGAGTATATTACCTAATAAGATGATTTTAGTACTTAATAAAGTTGATGTATTACCTAAGAGTGTTAAAGAAGCTAAATTAATTAAGTATATAGAAAATATGAATTTAGGTTTTGAAGAGATAATAGTAATTAGTGCTAATAAAAATTATAATATTGATTATTTATTAAAAAGAATTAAGTACTATCAAACATCACGTAATGTATATGTAGTAGGTCATACTAATGCTGGGAAGAGTAGTTTAATTAATAAATTAATTAAGAATTATTCTGATAGAGAACAAGAACTTACTATGAGTCCATTACCTAGTACAACATTAAATACTGTAAATATTGAAATAAATGATTATTTAACTATTATTGATACACCTGGACTTGTTGATTCTGGTAGTATAACTAATCATGTCGATCAAGCTATGGTTAAGAAATTGTCTTGTAAGAAAGAGATTAAACCACGTACATATCAATTAAGAAAGAATCAATCTATTATTATAGAAGATATGGTTAGAATTGATTATGTTGAAGGAGAAAGAAATAGTTTTACTTTATTTGCAAGTAATGATTTAAAAGTAAAAAGATTATTAAACTTATTTAATAATCAAGATTTAAAAGATAAAAATAAATTAACTTATAATGTTAAGTATGATGAAGATTTAGTTATTTCAGGACTTGGATTTGTAAAAATAGTTAATAAAGGAATAATAGATGTATATATTGATAAAGATGTAGATACATTCATGAGAAAATCACTAATTTAAATTAGTGATTTTATTTGTAATAAACAATTATATTTTTCATAGGACATCCATCTAGCCATAATTGTAATTGTTCGGTAGTATATATTGAATCATTTTGGTTTATAGAGCCTGCTGCTTTCATGTGGTAATATGTACCATCGAAATAGAATATTAAACCATTATGTGTTCCTTTCCATTCGGCATGATTTCCTTTAGAGTCAGTCCAATGATTATTGGTTGATACTCCATGTACTAATTGTCCTTTTTGTAAGGCTTTATTTATTGATTCTAAATTAGCTGGAATAGTACCAGTTTTTATATTGTAATAATTATTTACTTTAGTTAGTTTAGAGATGTTCATTTGTTTTGTGGTTATATCTGGGTAGTAGGATACTATAACTTTATATACTTCATATATTCTATAGTCTGTTTCATTTAAAATATTTACTGCTTCTGTGTATGCACCTATATCTCCACCATAGTTTCCAACTAGTTTTCCTTGCCATGGTAAATTACTATTACCTTTCCAGTGAACGTTGTCATGCACTTTTATAGCATGCTGTAGATTAAAAGTTGTAGTGCTTGATTGACTTTTTTCATTTCCTTTCTCATAATCACTTGTGGTAGGAATTATTGATTTGCTTTTATTATTTGATTTAATATAACTTGAATTATTACTATATTTTTTAGCATTTATCCAGCAACTGCTAAAATTAGTATTTTCTCCAATGATATTCATAGTTAAATTTATGAGCATAGGTATAAAGAATATTATGATTGCGGCTATAAAGCTATTTGTTAGAGATTTAATATTCTTTTTTTCATCAGGATTTATAATCATTATAGTAAGACGTATTATAATTGAGATTATTAATATAATAGGTACAATTATTTGAATTATTAATATAATGTTTTTTAAAGTATATAGAATTGATGATAATTCTAAACTATTACACATGATATCACTTCCTATAATAATTATATAATAAAATTAATTTATATTAAATAATATTTGCTTTATTATAAAAATTGTGTTATTTAATATTATATGTTTAATTTCTATATGTTATAATTGGTTTGTTATGGGGTGATATGGGTGAATAATGATCTTGCTAGTGTTGTCCGCAGTAAAGTAGATATAGTAGATATTATTGGTGAACGTATCCCACTAGTTGCGCGAGGCAAAAACTTTTTTTGTGTTTGCCCTTTTCATGATGACAATAATCCTTCAATGAGTGTATCTCGTGAAAAGCAGATATATACTTGCTTTTCTTGTCATGCAACTGGAAATGTTTTTACTTTTTTAATGAATTATGAACATATGGAATTTAGGGAAGTACTTAAATATTTAGGAGATAGAGTTGGAGTAGATGTAGGTAATATTACTATTCCAAAGAAAAGTACAAAATTTGATAAATTTTATGATGCTTATAATTTTTCTTTAAAATATTTTCAAAATAATTTAATGAGTAAAGCAGGAATTGAAGCTAAAAAGTATTTACAAACACGTAAATTTACTGATGATATGATTAAGGAGTTTGAAGTTGGTTTATCATTAGATAGTAGAGATGATTTAACTAATTTATTATTAAAAAAAGATTATGATCTATCGGTGTTAAATAGAATAGGACTTAGTAGTGATAATCATGATATATATAATGATAGAATTATGTTTCCTTTATATGATGTATCTGGCAAATGTGTTGGATTTAGTGGAAGAATATATAAAGATAATGGACAGAATAAGTATTTAAATACTAAAGAGACAGATATATTTAAAAAGGGAGAAATGCTGTATCATTATCATGTTGCTCGTGAAGAATGTAGATTAAAGAAGTCTGTTATTGTAATGGAAGGTTTTATGGATGTTATTAGAGCTAGTTCTATTGGTATTAAGAATACTGTTGCTTTAATGGGAACTGCCTTAACAAAAGAGCAGACTAATTTAATAAAAAGATTAAGTAATAATATTATTATGTGTTTAGATGGAGATGATGCTGGAGTACATGCTACTTTAAGTATTGGAGATCAATTACTTAATGAGGGAATTGAAGTTAAAGTGGTAGCTTTACCTAATCCGGATGATCCAGATAGTTATATATTAAATAATGGGAAAGATAAATTTATTGGATTAGTTGAGAACGCTTTAAACTTTTCTGATTTTAAAATGATGAAGTTAAGAGAGAACGTTAATTTTTCTTCTGATGAAGAAAAAGCTAATTATATTAATGAAGTTCTTAAAGAAACAGTTAAAATAGATGATCCAATAAGAGTAGAAGTTGTGCTTAAAAGACTTGCAAAAGAGTTTGATATAGGGTATAATACACTGGAAATGCGATTTAATGGGTATAAGAAAGATCAGGTAAAACCAGAGAAGATTATTATACCTAAAGAAGTAAAAGTTGTAAGAAAAAGTAAGTATATGAAAGCAGTAGAACAAATACTTTATTATATGCTTAATAATGATTGGGTTATTTCACAAGTTGAGAGAGAACATCTAATTCTTCCTAATGAAGAAAGTAGAATATTATGTAGTGAGATAATTTATTATTATAAGAATTATGGAGATATTAATGTAGCTGATTTTTATACTTATGTTCAAGATAAAGAAATGGTTGTTGATTTTCTTAATGGAATATTAGCTAGTAACTATAATAGTGATACTACTAAAGAGGAACTGTTTGAATACTTTAATGTTGTGAGAGATTATGCTAAAACACAAGAGATTAAAAGATTGACAAATTTGATGAAAAAAGAAGTAGATCCGATAGAACAAGCTAAGATTTCTGAGAAGATTAGGAAGCTAAGGATAGGAGAATAGTAATGGTTGGAGAGATTAAAACACTAGACGAAAGAAAAGAGAAGTTAATAGCACTTGGTAGAAAACAGGGGTATATTACTTATGAGCAATTAGCTGATGAATTAAAAGGGTTAGATGTAGATAGTGACTCACTAGATGATTTATATAATGCATTAGTAGATGCTGATATTGATATTGTTACTGAAGATGGTAGTGATGATGCATCTGGTGAAGAGATTACTGCTGATGTTGCAGTTGAATCTATTACAATGAGTAAGGATGTTAAGATTAATGATCCAGTTAGAATGTATTTAAAAGAAATTGGTCGTATTAACTTATTAACATCAGATGAAGAGTTTGAATATGCTAAAAGAGCTGAAGAGGGAGATGAAGAAGCAAAAAGAATGCTTGCTGAATCTAACCTTCGTTTAGTAGTTAGTATAGCTAAAAGATATGTTGGTCGTGGAATGCTTTTCTTAGATTTAATTCAAGAAGGAAATATTGGATTAATGAAGGCAGTAGATAAGTTTGATCCTACTAAAGGTTATAAGTTTTCTACTTATGCTACTTGGTGGATTAGACAAGCTATTACTCGTGCAATAGCTGATCAAGCTAGAACTATACGTGTTCCTGTACATATGGTTGAAACTATTAATAAGTTAGCTAGAGTACAAAGACAATTAACACAAGAGTTAAATAGAGAGCCAACTGATGAAGAAATTGCTAAGAAATTAGGTATTACAATTGAAAAGGTTCGTGAAGTATATAAAATTTCACAAGATCCTGTAAGTTTAGAGACTCCAATTGGAGAAGAAGATGATTCTCATCTAGGTGATTTCATTAAAGATGAGAGAACTATGGGACCTGAAGAATATGCAACAGTAGAGATGTTAAAAGAAGAATTAAATGGTGTACTTGGAACTCTTACTGAAAGAGAAGAAAAAGTATTAAGACTTAGATTTGGTTTAGATGATGGACAATGTAGAACACTTGAAGAAGTAGGACAAATATTTGGTGTTACAAGAGAGAGAATTCGTCAAATTGAAGCTAAAGCTCTTAGAAAATTAAGACATCCTTCTAGATCTCGTAAATTAAAGGACTTCTTGACTGATTAATGAAAATAAATGATAGATTAAAATTAATAGGGGATTTAGTGAAAGCTAATTCCTTTTGTTTAGATATTGGATGTGATCATGCATTACTTGATATCTATTTAGTTAAGAAAAATAAGAATATTAAAGCAATTGCTAGTGATGTAGCTGAAGGACCATTAGAGATTGCTAAAAAGAATATAAAGAGAGAAAGATTAGAAGGAAAAATTGAAACTAGATTAGGTGACGGATTAGATACTTATAGTGATGAAGTGGATACTGTTATTATTTCTGGTATGGGTGGACGTAATATGATAGGTATTATGAAAAACCATTTAGAATTATTAAGTAAGATAGATACTTTTATATTAAGTCCTAATAATTATCAAGAAGATGTTAAAAGATTTCTATGTAGTAGAGGTTTTTATATAAGTGATGAAAGACTTGTAAGGGAAAAGAAATATATTTATCAAATAATAGTATTTGAAAAAGGAAAGAAGAAATATAATAATTTAGATTATTTCTTTGGACCTATACTTAGAAAGAATAAAGATAAATTATTTTTAGAATATTTTACTAGAGAGATGGTAAGTAGAGAAATACTTATTAAGATGTTACCTAAAGGTTATTTCTTTAAGAAGTTAAAAACAAAAAAGGAAATAAAAAATATTAAAGAGGAATTAAAAGATGTAAAATAAGAAAAGAAAAAGTAAAATTACTTTTCTTTTTTTTTATTTCTTCTTATAATTATTGTAGGTGATGATATGAAAAATAAAGGTTTTACATTAGTAGAGCTATTGGCGAGTATGGTAATACTTGGAATACTTATGGCAATTACAATACCTAATATAATGGGTATACTTAGTCAAAATAAGAATGATGTTTATATTGAGGATGCTGAAAAGTTAGTTAGTGCTGCTAAATATAAATATTCAAGTTCTGATTTTGTTGATTTGAGATTAAATAATGATGAATGTTATAAGATGATGATTGACTATTTGAATAATAGTGAATTTGATGACCCACCTAATGGGCAAAGTTATTTCAATGAGTATTCTTATGTAATTATTTCTAAGAAAAATGGAGTAACTAGCTACTATGTTTCTTTAGCAGAAAATCAAAAAAATAGTACTAATAAATATTATTATATTCCTTTAACAAAATATGAAAGTCTTACTAATAATGAAGGAGATATTGTTACAGAAGGAACTCCTGATAAGAATAAAGAAAATGATTATTGTCCTAGTATAAGAAAGACTTATTCTGAGAAATCTATTAATAAGTAAAAAATTAGCAGATGTTTTACTTGTATAATTAATGTAAATTATTTAAAAAAATATTGCACGTTAAAATGGGTTGTGCTAATATTAAATTGTAAATAATAGAAGGAGAGAAGAAATATGAAAAAAAGTAATTTAGGATTTACACTTATTGAGTTATTGGCAGTTATTACAATTATGGGTATTTTAATGATGGTTGCCATCCCAGCTGTATCTAGAACAATTGAAAATTCTAGACGTGATACATTTGTTGATATTTCAAAGACATATATAAACACAGTTAGAAATGCGGTATTAGCAGATGAATTAACTTGTCATGTGGGATCTGGTACTGATGCTAGAGATGTTAATGTTGCAGCTACTCCAACTGGATGGTATTATTTCAAAGTTGATATGCCAGTTGCAGCTAATACTCCATCAGGATATGAGCAACAACAAACAAAAGATTTAATGGAATCAGGAGGTAACTCTTCTTGGGGTAATGCTGAAGTATATGGTTATGTTTTATGGCACAAGAGTGAAAAAACTACTTCTGGAGGAGATAAGACTACTCAAACTGATTACTATATTGAATTAACTGACTCAGGAGAACATGGATTTAAGACAATGGAACCAGAAGGAAAACTTAAGAGAGCAACTGTTTTAGTTTCTGGACAAACTAAACAAAACTCTGTAGTATATCCTACAGGAGTAACTGGCGTAACTGCTGTTGAATGTAAATTATCATAATTTCTAAATTATTTAAGAGCTTTAAATAAGCTCTTTTTTTTGTTATTATATTAGTGGTGATATTATGTTAATTATTGGTAGTCATGTTGGATTTAATAAAGATAGTCAAGTGCTTGGAAGTCTTGATGAAGCTCTTAAATATGGAGCTAATACTTTTATGTTTTATACTGGAGCTCCACAAAATACTAGAAGATGTGAAATTAATGAAGATTTAGTATTAGAATGTATTGATAAATGTAAAAATAATAATATTGATTATTCTAAGGTAATAGTTCATGCTCCATACATTATTAATTTAGCAAGTCCAGATACAGATAAGTGGGAGTTTGCAGTTAACTTTTTAAAAGGTGAAGTAGATAGATGTAGTAAATTAAAAATAAAAAATATGGTACTTCATCCAGGTAGTCATACTGGTGGTGGAATAGATTTAGGTATTGATAATATTATTAAAGGACTTAAGATAATTGTTGAGTACAATAGTGATGTTAGAATATTACTTGAGACTATGGCCGGTAAAGGTACAGAAGTTGGAAGGGACTTATCAGAAATAAAAAGAATTATAGATGGCGTTAATAGTGATCAAATAGGTGTTTGCCTAGATACTTGTCATTTAAATGACTCGGGAGTTTCTATTGATAAGTTTGATGAATATTTAGATTTATTTGATAAGGAAATAGGAATTAATAAAATATATTGTGTACATGTAAATGATAGTAAGAATGAGGTTAATAGTCATAAAGATAGACATGAAAATATAGGATTTGGTACTATTGGTTTTGATAATTTAATTAATGTTATTTATAATAAAAGGCTTGAAAACATACCTAAGATATTAGAGACACCTTATGTTGATAAAGAATTTGCTCCTTATAAATATGAAATAGAAATGATTAGAAATAAAGTATTTGATGATGAATTATTAAATAAAATAAAACAAAGTTAATTTTGTTTTATTTTTTATGATATTATAGATAGTGGAGGTAAGTATGAAAAGGATTAATAAGATTAGAAAAAAAATAAATTATGATAAAGTTATTAATCGTAGGTTTATAGCTTTTTTAGTCGTTATATTATTATTCTTTGGAATTGTATTATTTAAACTTACTTCTGTAATGATAGTTGAAAAGAAAGAACATATTAATAAACTAGATAGATTAACTAATAAAGTAATTGAAGGTACTAGTAGTCCTAGAGGTAGAATATATGATAGAAATTATAATATTATAGTAGATAATAAGAGTTTAAAGACTATTACTTATAAGAAAGATAGGGATACTACTAATAAAGAGATGATAGATTTAGCTTATAAAATTAGTAAGATTTTAACTCTTGATTATAATAAATTAACTGATCGTAATAAGAGAGAGTTTTATTATTATAAATATAATGATAAATGTAATAAATTGGTTACTAAAGATGAGAGAGAGATGGTTAAGCAAAGAAAGATGACGTCTCATGAATTAGAAGAATTAAAGATTAAAAGAATTAGTGAAGAAGAATTAAATAAATTTAATGAGGAAGATATAAAAGCAGCTTACTTATTTTATTTAATGAATAAAGGTTATTCTTATGAGGAAAAGACTATTAAGAGTGATGCCACTGATTATGAATATGCTTATATTAGTGAACATAATGTAGAGTTAGAAGGATTTAATACTAAATTAGATTGGGAGAGAGTTTATCCATATGGTGATACTTTTAGAAGTATACTTGGTACTGTTTCTACTTCTAGTCAAGGAATACCTGCGGAAGATAAAGATTATTATTTAAGTCTTGGTTATTCATTAAATGATAGAGTTGGTTTAAGTTATATAGAAAAAGAATATGAGAATTACTTGCATGGTAAAAAAGCTGTTTATGAAGCTGTTTCTACTGATGAAGTTAAATTAATTAGCGAGGGATCTAGAGGGCAAGATATTGTACTTAGTATAGATATTAATTTGCAGAAAGATGTTGAAGATATTTTAAGTAGAGAAGTTAGAAATACTAAGGGAGAAGCTAATACTAATTATTATGACCATTCTAGTGTAGTTATACAAGATCCTAAGAGTGGGGAAATACTTGCGATGGCTTCTAAGAAAATTGTTAATGGTGAGATTAGAGATAATACTATTAGTTTACTTACTGAGCCTATTATGCCAGGTAGTGTTGTTAAAGGGGCATCAATGCTTGTTGGATATAATACTGGTGCTATTAAAATAGGGGAAGTAATGTTAGATGAATGTGTAAAAATATCTGGTATGAAAGAGAAATGTTCATCTGTATTAACACTTGGTAGAATTAATGATATTACTGCTCTTGCTAAAAGTTCTAATGTATATCAATTTAAGACTGCTATTAGAGTTAATGGACAAGAGTATAGAAAAGAGATGAAACTTAATTTTAATCAATCATCTTTTGATACTTATAGAAAGATGTATCATTCATTTGGACTTGGTGTATCTACTGGAATAGATTTACCAGTTGAATCTATTGGATATAGTTCTAAAGATAAGGCAGCAGGAAACTTATTAGATTTTGTAATGGGACAATATGAGACTTATACACCATTGCAATTATCACAATATATTTCTACTATTGCCAATAGTGGAGAAAGAAAAAGCATGCATTTATTAAAAGAAGTAAGAGATTCATCTGATACTGAAGAAATAGGTAAATTAGTTCAGAAAGTAGAACCGAAAGTATTAAATAAAGTTGAAAGTGAAGGAAGATTTATAAGTAGAGTACAACAAGGATTTCAAGCAGTAATGGAACCTGGTGGGTATGGATATGGATATATAAGTCTTAATTATAGACCTAGTGGAAAAACTGGTACTAGTCAGAGTTTTATAGATACTAATGGAGATGGTAGGATAGATACTGAAACTATTACTAGTTCATATATAGGCTATTTTCCAAGAGAAAATCCAAAAGTTAGTATTGTAGTTACTTCACCAGATTCTTCTCATCCTAATTCAAATATTAATTATGCTTCACAAGTAACATATCGTATTACTGGACAGGTTGCGAATGCTTATGTTAATAGATATGGGGTATAAAATAGTAAAAAAATGATAAAAATAGCTAATTTTAGCTATTTTTTGTTTGTTTGGTGCGAAAATCTTTTGCAATTTTATAAAATTTTGGTATAATACCTATAGACGTGTAAGGAGGGATGTAAAAATGGCTAAAGTCGGAAATAGACAATATAAAACTCTAGTTTGTAGCGAATGTAATGAAGAGAATTATAGAGAACAAAAAAATGTTAAAAATACAACAGAACGTCTTGAATTAAATAGATACTGTCCTAGATGTAGAAAACATACAGTACATAAGGAAAAGAAATAAAAATAAGATTTTCTTATTTTTTTAATATTGGGAGTTGAGAAAATGATTAGTACTAATGATTTAAAAAATGGAATTACAATTGAATATGAAGGTGCAATTTATGTTGTTATGGAGACACAACATGTAAAACCTGGTAAAGGGGCAGCTATTGTTAAAGCTAAACTTAAAAATTTAAGAACAGGAGCTATCTTTGAACAAACATTTAATGCTGGTGTTAAGGTTGCTACTGCTAGAATTGAAAAACAACAAATGCAATATTTATATAATATGAATGATACATTCTATTTTATGAATATGGAAACTTATGAACAATTAGAAATTCCTGCAGATAAGATTGGTGATCAAGCATTACTTCTTAAAGAAAACTTAGAAGTTTATATTACTTCTTATGAAGGAGAAATATTAGGTATTGATTTACCAGATAAGGTTGAGTTAGTTATTACTCATACTGAACCTGCTGTTAAAGGAAACACTACTACAAATGCATTAAAAGATGCTACTTGTGAAACTGGATTAATGGTTAGAGTTCCTTTATTTATTGAAGAAGGAGAAACTATTATTGTTTCTACTGCTGATTCAAAATATGTATCAAGAGCTTAAGCTCTTTTTTTATTGTCATTTATTTACACTACATATTTTTAAATGTGTTTATTATTATTCTTTTTTTGTTATACTTATATTATAAGGTAGTGGTCTAATGAAAAGAATTAAATTTATTTATGTTTTTGCTATTATAGTAGGACTTTTATTTATTTCGGGAAATGTTTTAAAGGAAAATATTATTTCAATAGATAAAAAGAATGTATCTGATGATAACGATATTGGTCCATATGGGCAAGTAAGAATTAATACTTATTTTAATAAGACTGATCCATCTGGTAATTTCTTAAGTAATGCTCGTTTTAAAATGAGTACTTATAATAATATTTATAGTGCTTATTCTTCAGTTGAATCTTGGACCGATCCTAATGGAAATAATTATCAAGGATATTCTGTAAATAGAAATTATGAGGGAGAAAATGTCTTTAATAAGGTTTATAATATTTTGTCTGATAAGCAAAAAAGTGTAGTTGATAGTATTAAAACAACTAATGATTTTAAAAAATTAAATAATGGTGAATATCTTTATTGTCATTATTATTCTGAGAGTTCAAATGAAGAAGGTAGTACAGAAGTATTAATTAATAATTTTAAAAGGGAAGCAGGATATTATTGCTATATACCACTTCCTACTGTATATTATTTAGAAGAGACTAAAGCTCCTAGTGGATATGCAAGTACTAAAGTATTGTTACCAGGTGAAATAGTATTAACTTATAAGATTAATGGCTTTGCTTTAACTGAAAGTGCAAATCCATCTATTGTTGATTTTAGAAATGTTGATGAATATTTTAATGGGAATAGTTATAATGTTGAACTTATTGAAACTAATGTTTTTAATTATTATTTTGGTTATTTAGAATATGGAAATTTAGATATAAATACTTTAGTTGGTACTAATATAGATGAAGCTGCTGCTTTATGGTTAAATAATGTTAATAATGATGGCTGTGAATCTATTCCTTCTATAGGCACATTGCATGTTATTGATAATGGACTGGTTTTACCTAGTTATTTCCTTAGATCACCTGAAATTCAACTAAGAGGTGGATTTGATGAGGCTATTAGTTTGAATCAAAGTTCTTATTGTAATTATACTATTGTAGATAAAAAGGGTGGAGTAAACTTAGAAGTAAGTACTACTGTTAATGAAAAAGAGAGTGTTAGTACTACTAATAATAGTAAATTAAGTTATAAAGTTAATGTAAAAAATACTGGTACAGTAGAAGCAGTAGATAATATAATAATTAGTAAATTACCTGAAGGATTTAAATATGTTGAAGGAACTGCTACTAATGGTGGAGTATATAATGCGGAAAATAATACAATTACTTGGACAGTTTATAGAATTAATGAGGGTATGAGTGTTGAATTAGGATATGAAGCTTATGCTCCTACTGGCTTAAGTAGTTCAAAGAGCTATATTGGAGAAGCAAGTGCTCAAGCATTTGGTATGACTAGTGAAGTTCAAAGCAATAAGACTACTGTCAGATTAATGATGAATCCTAAGACTAGTGCACCTTTATATGGAATAGGAATTACTCTTATTATTATGTGGGGTGTAGCATTCCATTTATACTTTGATAAAAGAAAGAAAGAAGTATTACAATAGTAATACTTTTTTGTTTGTAAAGTTTTGTTTTTTATATTTCTTATTTTATTATTATTTAGTATAATATTATATGTAAAGGTAGGCGTTATGATATGGCAAAACGTGGAAGAAAAAAGAAGAAGACAACTACTACTAAAAAGAAAAAGAATTATATGACAATTCTTTATGGAGCTATATTTATAATATTTTGTATAGCAGGATTATTAGGATTAGGTCCTGTTGGTAATTTTATAGCTGCTGTTACTATGTTTGGTTTTGGTAGTTTATGGTTTTTTATATTAATATTATTACTAATACTAGGTCTTTATTTATTGATAAAGATGGAGTGGTGTGATTTTTTTAGTGTTAAGATGATTGGTTTATATTTATTTATATTTGGTTTATTAATGCTACTTCATAAGGATATGATTAATGGTACATTAGGATTTAAAATTACTATAGATAATTTAGTTAATAATTTTAATGCTTTTATGAGTAATGGTGCTACTAATAATTATATTATTGATGCTGGTGGAGGTATTATTGGAGGAAGCTTTGCAATATTAATTAGTATGGCTTTCTCAGCAACTGGTTTATTAATAATATCTATTGTTTTAACAATACTTGGTTTAATCATGGTTATAGGTGGTTCTGTTGCGACATTTGTTAGAGCTAGATATGATGAACATTTAGATGATGAGGAAGAGATAGAAGAAAAACCTAAGAAGAAAGATAAGAAAGAGGAAGTAGAAGAGGTAGAAGAAGAAATTAAAGAAGAGCCTAAGAAGGCTATTATTCATAACTTTAATGATTTACCTAAACCTCAAGTTAAGGAAGAAGTAAAGGAAGAGAAAGTAGAAAAAGAAAAGATTGTTAATAATGAGAATTATCAATTACCTCCTAGTGATTTATTAAATAAAGTTAAGAAGAGAGATGCAGGAGAAACTAATAGTGCAACTAATAAGAATATTGAAAGATTAGAGAAAGTATTAAAAGATTTTGGTATTAATGGAAAAGTGGTAGAAGTGCATATTGGACCTACTGTTTCACAATATGAAGTTGAAATTGCTTCTGGTACAAGAGTAAATAAAGTTACATCTATTAATAAAGAAATTGCTTTGGCATTAGCTAAAAAAGATGTAAGAATTGAAGCTCCAATACCAGGTAAGAGTACTGTTGGAATTGAGTTTGCAAATGACAATCCTTCTTCAGTTAGCTTTAGAGAAATTATTGATTCTCCACAAATGAAGAATTATCCTGATGAGAAATTATTAGTACCACTTGGTATTAGTATCTTAGGAGATATTGGTACTTGTAAAATTAATAAGATGCCGCATATGTTAATAGCTGGTACAACTGGTTCTGGTAAATCTGTATGTGTTAATGGTATTATTTGTTCTATTCTTATGAGAGCTAAACCTAATGAAGTTAAACTTGCTATGGTCGATCCTAAAGTAGTTGAGTTAAGTGTTTATAATGGTATACCTCATCTTATGTGTCCAGTTGTTACTGATCCTAAGAAAGCAGCTATTTTACTTGCTAAGACGGTACAAGAGATGGAAGATAGATATAATACTTTTAGTAATTCTGGTACTAAGAATATTGAAGGATATAATGAATATGTAGAAAAAGAAAATAAAAATAGAAGTGAAGATACTAAGTTAGAGAAGATGCCTTATGTTGTAGTTATTATCGATGAGTTGGCTGACTTAATGATGGTTGCAGCTAAAGAAGTTGAAGATTCTATACTTAGAATTACACAAAAAGCACGTGCTGCGGGAATTCATTTGATAGTAGCAACACAAAGACCTTCTACTGAAGTAATTACTGGTTTAATTAAAGCTAATATACCATCACGTATTGCTTTTGCAGTTGGATCTGGTATTGATTCGCGTACTATACTTGATCAAACTGGAGCAGAAAAGTTACTTGGTAAAGGTGATATGTTATATTTACCAATTGGTCAAAATGCACCAACTCGTATTCAAGGATCATTTATTACTGATGATGAAATTAAGAAATTAATTGATTGGACTGTTTCACAACAAAAAGCTCAATATAGTGAATCATTTATGAATTTAGAGAATCCATCTGGTGATGGAGGAGGAAGTTCTGTTTCTGGTGGAGCTACTCCAGCTGGAGATGATGATGATCCACTATATAATGATATAGTTGAGTTTGTTGTTACAACAGGAAAAGCTTCTGCTAGTTTAATTCAACGTAAATTTAAACTTGGATATAATAGAGCAGCTCGAATTGTTGATTTATTAGAAGAGAGAGGTATTATTGGTCCTCCTAATGGTTCTAAGCCTAGAGAAGTATTAGTACAATTAGAAGAAAGTAGTGAAGAAGAAGTTTCTGAATAACTTCTTTTTTTCTTTATAAGTTTTTGTTATAATGGAGAATGAAAGAAGGTGTTGATATGGCTACTCCTCATATTGAAAGTAGAGAAGAAGAGATTAGTGAATTAGTTTTAATGCCAGGTGATCCATTACGTGCAAAGTATATAGCAGATAATTTTTTAGAAGATGTTATTATAGTTAATAGAGTACGTAATATGACAGCATATACTGGTAATTATAAAGGTAAAAGAATAACAGTATTCCCATCAGGAATGGGTATTCCAAGTATTGGAATTTATGCTTATGAATTATTTAAATTTTATAATGTTAAGAAGATTATTAGAATTGGTACTTCTGGTTCATTACATAAAGATATTAAACTTAGAGATGTTGTCTTAAGTAAAGGTGCTTTTTGTAAGACTTATTGGAATAAGTTACTAGATAATGGTACTGATGATTATGTTGAATCTAGTAGTATGCTTAATAATAGTATTTTAGATGTAGCTGATTCTAAAAGTATTAATATTAGATATGGTAAGACTATTACTAGTGATGTTTTTGATTTGTATTGTGATAGTATGGAGGATTTTGAAGCTAATTTTCCTGATGATGATTTCTTGAGTGTTGAGATGGAAGCTTTTGCTTTATTTTATTGTGCTCGTAAATTAAATAGAGATGCTGCTTGTTTAATGACTGTAGTAGATTCTAAATATGATAAGAGTTCTTTAACTAGTGAAGATAGAGAGAATTCTTTAAATGATATGATTACTTTAGCTTTAGAAGCTATTTAATATTAGAATGGGTGGTTTAATGGAATATATTGAAAAAGACTGTGGTGCTTTTAAATTACATGTATATAAAACTAATAAATTTCGTACTGTAAATATTAGTGTTGTGTTTAGAAGGGTTATTAAGAAAGATGAGATTACTATTAGAAATGTTTTATCTCATATGTTACTTCAGTCTTCTAAGAATTATAAAGAAAAAAGAGATTTAGCTATTAAAGTACAAGAGTTATATGCTACTACTTTATATAATAATACTTATAGATTAGGTAATTATATATTTACTAATTATGATATGGAAGTTTTAAATGATAAATATACTGAGGAAGGTAATTTGGACGAGGCTATTAAATATTTAAGTGAAATTATATTTAAACCTGATGTTACTAATAAGAAGTTTAGGGAAGATAAGTTAGATATTGTTAAGACTAAGATTAGTAATAGTCTTAATACTTTAAAAGAAAATGCTCCTATGTATAGTGTTATTAGATCTTTTGAAACATTTAATAGTAATAGTCCTATTAGTTATAGATTAGGTGGTTATTTAGAAGATTTAGATAGCATTGATACTAGTAAGTTATATAAATATTATGATAGTTTTATTAATCATGATTTAATTGATATTTATGTAGTTGGAGATGTATCTAATGATGTTATTAAGTCTATTAAGAAGTATTTTAAATTTAGAACTGTTAAAAGAAGAAGAATTCCATATAAATTAGATAGATTTAGAGTACGTAGTAGAAAACTTAAAGGTACTGAGAGAATAGATAATTCTCAATCTAGAATTAGTATTATTTGTCCTATTGGAAAACTTAGTGATTATGAAGAGAAGTATGTATTACCAATTTATAATTATATATTTGGTGGTTGTACTGAGTCTAAATTATTTAGAAATGTTAGAGAGAAAAATTCATTATGTTATAGTATTAATAGTGTTGTTAATAAGTTTGATAATATAATGATGATTTTATGTGGAATAGATAAGATTAATTATGATAAGTGTATTACTTTAATTGAAGAAGAATTGCAAAATATGAGATGGGGTAAATTTACTAAGAAGGATTTAGATATTGCTAAAGAATATTATCAAACTAATTTAGATGAGTTAATGGAAAGCCCTAATACTATTATTAATAATGGATTAGTTAGTGATTTATTAAGATTAGACAGTCTTGATAAGAGAAGAGAGAGTATAGTTAAAGTTACTAAGAATGATGTTATAAAAGTAGCTAAGAAGATTAAGTTAGATACTATATTCTTACTTGAGGGGGTGGGTACTGATGAATAAGACTGAATTTGTTGGACTTGATTTAGCTTATTATAAAGAAGTACTTGATAATGGACTTGAAATATATTTAGTACCTATGGAGAATAAGAAGAATTATTATATTAGTTATGCTACTAGATTTGGTAGTGATATTACTAATTTTATTCCAGTTGGTAAAGATGAAGAAGTAATTGTACCAGATGGTATTGCTCATTTTTTGGAACATAAAATGTTTGAACAAGAATCTGGAGAAGATCCATTTACTTTCTTTAGTGCTAGTGGTACTGATAGTAATGCTATGACTGATTTTGATAGTACGCAATATATTTGTAGTGGTACTAAGAATTTTAAAGAGAACTTGGAATATTTACTAAAGTTTGTTAATAGTCCATATTATACTAATGAAAATGTTAACAAAGAAAAGGGTATTATTGCTGAAGAATTAAAAATGTATAATGATATACCTGATTATCGATTAGAAATGAGACTTAGAGAATGTGTTTATAAGTCTAGTCCTAGAAGAGTAGATATTGGTGGAAGTGTTACTTCTATTCAAGATATTACTAAGGAAGATTTATATTTGTGTTATGAGAACTTTTATAATCCAGGTAATATGTTTGTACTTGTTGTTGGTAATTTTGATGTAGATGAAGCTTTAACTGTTATTAAGGATAATACTGAGTTAATTGATAATAATGGTAGAGCTAAAGCAGTAGATGTTAAAGAAAATAAGAAAGTAAATATTTTAGAAGATACAATTGAGAGTGATATTAATGTTGAAAAGATTGGTATTGGATTAAAAATATTTAATGATGATAAAGATAAGTTAATGACTAGTATGTATTTAAATATGTTATTTACTTGTATGTTTGGTTCTACTTCTTTATTTAGAGATAGAGTAGATAAGCTTAATTTATTACAATCTTTTGAATATGACTTAGAAAATTATAATAATATATATACTTTATATATTATGTGTAGTAGTACTGATATTAATGAAATATTAAAAGAGGTTAGAAAAGAATTTAAGATTAAAAAAGTTAAAGAAGAAGACTTTAATAGAATAAAAAAAGTATGGATTGCTAATGAAGTTAAAGCTTATGATGATGTTTATGATGTCGTAGATAGATCATTTAGAGATATTATTAGATATGGTGATATGGTATCTGATAGAGTAGATAAAATTAGAAATATGAGTCTAAAAAAATTAAATAGTATGATTAAAACTATTGATTTTAATAATACTAGTATAGTGATGATGAAAAGAAAAGAAAAATAGTCTTTTCTTTTTCTTTATTTATGATAAAATATATATAGTAGAGGTGTAGTTTTATGGACTTTAGAATAGGCGATGACTTCCAGGAAGGTGGCAGTAAGAAAAATAGCGGCGATACTTTTAAGATAATAGTTATTGTTGTAATAGCAATAATTGCTGGATTATTAGTTTTCTTAGTTACAAATGCTTTGTTTGGAAGTAAACCAGCTCCTGTTCCTGAAGTTACTACAACTACTTTAAAAGTAGATGATAGTAAAGTAGTAGATGCATATAAGATGGTAACTTATGGAGCTAACGGAAAAAGAAATGAAATATTTTTAAAGAATAATGATGTACATAGTGAAGATTTTAATGAATTGCAAAAATTCTATTATGCAATGCAATTTTCTTCAAGAGATGATTTTACTGATACTTTAGAAAAGAATACTAAAGGTAAGACTATTTATACAATACCAAGAACTAAGGTTAAGAATTATATGACTAAGTTCTTTGGACCAGATTATAGTTTTACTGAAGATAATACTATTAAATTAACATTACCTTTTAATATTGATGGTAATAATGTTGTTACTATGAAATATAACATTGATAGAGATGGATATGATACAGTATTTGAAGGTAAAGATAATTATACAGCTGGTGTTGTACAACCATTCTATGGAGAAGTTAGTGAGGCTAAAGAGACTAGTAATGGAGTCTTAGAAATTAAAGAGAATATTATATTTACTAAAGTATCTAATAAAGGTTCAGATACTTATGATATAGGTATTTATAAAGATTATGAAAAGAATGATGAAGTTGAATTATTAAATGGTGTAACTAAAGTTAGTTTAGCTGAGACACCTATTAAAATAAGTAATTATTCTGGTAGATGTGGTATAGTAACATATACTTTTATGAAGAATGGTAATAGTTATTATTATGTAAAAAGTGAGGTCAAATAGGAGGATATTATGAATAAGAAAAAGAAAAAGACTTTAACTATTTATGTTTTAGGAGCGTTAGTGGTTATGCTTGGAGTTGCATATGCGATTTTAAATAGTGATTTAAATATTGCAGGTGATGCAGCAATTAAAAGTGCTAATTGGGATGTTCACTTTGATAATGTAGTTGTTAATGAAGGCAGTGTTGATGCTGAAACACCTGAGATAAAGAATAGTGAAAAG
>OCTW011386714.1_pt1 | contig 22876 bp, 20 predicted proteins | sample 1539671 | NCBI WGS metagenome assembly OCTW01 (sample SAMN02144230, study PRJEB22623) | gut metagenome | biome: sheep rumen | host: Ovis aries | place: New Zealand | reverse complement strand
GCCTGATCCATCAGCACACGCAGTGCCTCCACGTTGTCATTGGGCTGGCAGTCCGTGGTCGCAGAAGAAGCCATGTGAATCACACCCGCAGCACCACCCACAGCACCCTTCACAATAGTCTTGTACGCATTCTCCTGCCCCTTAATCTTCACATTCTCATCAATGGTAATGGTGCAAAGCCAATAGTTACTATCATAATCACCGCCTGCAGGTTGAGAATGCACATGGATACCAGGCACATCAGCCAACAACTCTTCATACATCTTCTGCACATGCTTATGGTGCTTCAGGTGTTCCTCCACCACCGTCATCTGTCCACGACCAATTCCCGCACAGATGTTACTCATACGGTAGTTATACCCTATCTTCTCGTGCTGATAGTACGGATAGCTCTCACGATACTGAGTGGCATACATCATAATCTCCCGCCAATGGTCTTCATCCTCTGTAATCAGCGCACCACCACCCGAGGTGGTAATCATCTTGTTACCGTTGAACGACAGCACACCATACTTACCGAAAGTTCCCAGCGTCTGCCCTTTATACTTCGAGCCAAATCCCTCTGCGGCATCCTCCACCACGGGGATTCCGTATTTATTGGCAATCTCCATAATCCGGTCCGCCTTATACGGCATCCCATACAGTGCCACGGGCACTATGGCCGCAGGCTTCTTTCCCGTCTTCGCAATCCTGTCTTTAATGGCCGATTCCAACAGCTCTGGATCCATATTCCAAGTATCCGGCTCCGAGTCTATCATTACCGGCGTAGCGCCCAGGTAGGTAATCGGGTGTGTCGAAGCACAGAAAGTAAAACTCTGCACCAGCACCTCATCCCCCGGCTTCACGCCAGCCGCCAGCAATCCCAGATGCACCGCTGCCGTACCGCTCGAAAGCGCCACAACGCGCTTTGAAAGATTCGTGTCATTCGAGGGATTCGTGTTCACAAACTTTTCGAGGTCTGTCTCGAAGCCGTTAACATTGGGTCCCAGAGGCACCACCCAATTCGTGTCGAATGCCTCCTTGATATATTTCTGTTCCCAACCTTCTTCACTCATGTGCGCCAAGCACAAATAGATTCGTTTTCTTTCAGACATAATGATTCTATATTATTTCGTTATTGTATTTCATGTTTTTCCCAAGCACTGTACACAGTATCATCTGGATATCCTTCACAAACGAATAGTGCCTATAGTAATAGCAGTTCAACCGCACCTTATCCGGATAGATCACATTATCATTATACCACACCGCCAACTCCTGATCCGTCATCTTCTCAATATTTTCTGGAAGATTTTGAATCAGATTTTTGTCAGATTTCTCGCGAAGCGATCCCTCACTTTTCACTTTTAACTCTTCACTTTTCACTTTGCGGATCCATTCCGCAATCATCTCGTCCTCTAGTCTATACTTCAACGTCGCCGGCCCCGTAATCCCCGGCCGAAGTTTCAGCACATCACGGTCATCGCCCGTCAGCTTATCCGCATAGCCCGGCACATCCGGCCGAGGGCCGACAAAACTCATCTTGCCGATGAACACATCCCAAAGCCCCGGCAGTTCATCCAGCTTCCAGTGCCGCAACTTTGCCCCAAGCGGAGTGATACGGCTATCCCCCGCCACACTCACCGTTGAGCCGTTATGCTTCACGGTCATAGTTCTAAATTTGTGGCAATTAAACAGCTTTCCATTAAGGCCCACCCTCTTCTGCACAAAGAAAGCTGGACCACCTGGCATCTTAATCTTAACCAATATTGCCACAACCAGTAGCGCTGGCCACAGTATCAGCAGTCCCAATAGCGAGACCACCCTGTCAAATATCCATTTTAAAAACATATCATTTACTTTTGAAAACTCTCTCCTTCACCTTCAGCCAATTCACATTCAGGAATATACTCGGAGTATACCTTAACGCCTTCCATGGGAATATCTTCGCAATCTGCCAAGTGTCCTTCACCTTGTTCCCCGAATATCCACCAAGAATAAACTCCACCAAACGTAAACCCTTAACCTTGAACCGTAAATCATACAACGGCATCGCCTCCTCTGGCATTCCCAAATGCTGTACTGCCAAAGCAGCAAAAGTCTTCCACTCTATCATCATCCCACTCTTCCTTATCCAAGATTCCAATTTTTCAGAGTCCAGAGATTTCCTATAGGTATAGAGCAACCTGCACCAGTCGCCCACCTGCCGCAGCGTCATTCCTTCTTTATAGAAATGCTTGATGAAATGTGTGAACACCAGGAACACATCGTGGTCCGGAGCTGGGAGATACACCTCCGTCGCGTCATTCTTCCACGTCCGCACCTTACCCTCACGGAACACCTCCGTCTGTACGGCATCAATCATCCGGTCCACACGGGCCGACAATCCGCTGCGCAGTGTCCCGTGGATTTCCACATACCACGGGTCGATGCTGATGCCCAGATGCTGGGAATACCGCTCCTCGTTCTTGTTGCCCGAGGACAACGGCAGCAGATACGCCTTCGCCTTCTTATAGTTCTCGGCATCAAACAAAAAGTCAACATCTCCAGAAGGTCTCCACGGCGGCCTTTCATAGCACTGAGCTACGCCTTGTCCTTTGACCAACAAGGTGAGTATCCCCTCCTCCTTCATCTTCTCCACCAGCACACCGATGAAGTAGTTCATCGCCTGATTGCGTTGCTCCATCTGCACCGTGCGACCGATGAACTGCAGCACGTCCTTCTTGGCGGGTCGACCGTCAGTCACGTGCTCAATACCTGCGGCCACCAATCCTACCACACCCTGCTCCTCCGCCATCGCCAGGATAGTATCGAAGTCAATCACACCAAAAGGCAAAAGCTGAACCTCAGATTCCCAAAGTCCAGCCCGCACCAAACTCAAAAAAGCTTCTGTATTCTTATCCATACGCACATTCTACCATTTGCGGCCAAACAGTTTGTTCTTGGCCCGCTTCACGAACGTTCTAATATATCTGGGCAGGAACTTGAACCAATAAACCCAAGTTACTCCATCCACATCCTCATCTACTGCAAAACCTTTCCGCATCGCATCCTTATCCCTGACGACCTTCGTCCCAACGAGGAAATTGGCATCGTTGATCATGTTCTTCTCGTGAACTACCTCGCACCACATCGGCTGCCTGTCAATCACCTCAATCCTTGCCCCTTCAATATCATCGATATAAAAATGACGTCCATACCCAAAGATACCCTTCACCGCCGCAGGATCACCTTTCTCCACCACACTCACGAAATGATTCCTCGGATAATGAATCTGGAGCATAAACCTCCCTTCGGTATAGAACTGATACCCGTCGCTGTATCGGATAAACGTCCCGTCAGCCAACGTCTCAGCTCTTTGCTGCAAATCCTCAACAAACCCCAGGTTCAGCGCATCATCATTGTCCAGATAAGTCGATAGCGCCCGCTCACCATGCAAGCGCTTCGCCATCTCATCACGGAATATCGTCGCAAAGTATCGTCCATGCTCCGGCTCCACGAACACTGGCACCATCTGCGGACACAGCTTCTGATATGCATCAATCTTGGCTCTGAACCGCTCCGGTGTTTTGCTGTCGAACAGCACAATCCACTCAAAGTTCTGACAAGTCTGATGCATCACCGATGGCAGACAATACCGCTCAAAGAGTGCGAAGCGGTGTTCAAGCCACTGCACATTCCTAACGGTGTTGCCCTCCTTGTCCTTGCTCCAGAGGAGGATGTTGAATCGGGTTAACAGAAAATGTTGCAAAGCGTAGCGACTCTTTATTTCTTCACGTACCTCATCTTCTTATAGAAGCCAAACACCAAATTCACCCCCGTCAACCACAGCGAAGCCACAGCATTCCTCTTTTCTGCCTCATGCCACAGCTTATAGTGCCAGCCTATCATCGTCATCACACCATGCGTACTCACCGACCCAGTTCTGCCACGACGATACTTTGCCAACACTTCAGGCAACAGATAACAGTCTGCCTTCTTGCAGACCTTCAACCACATGGCATAGTCGTTGTTCTTCTTGATATCCTCAATCTGTATAAGCCCTATTTTAGTAGCATCATACATCACAGTTAGGCACCCAGGCCAACAGAAGTTATACATCCCCCTCTTGGTCACGTGCTTGGGGCCGGAGACAATTACACCTGTCAGATTTCCATCAGCATCCATTTCCTGGTATTCGGTATAAGAGAATGCATATCCATTCTCTTCCATAAACCGCACCTGCTTCTCCAACTTCGTTGGTTCCCACAGGTCATCCGAATCAAGAAATGCGATCCACCGGCCACGAGCTTCTCGCAAAGCATTATTGCGAGAAACCGCTGCACCCGAATTACTATGATTCTGAAACAACTTTATCCGAACATCCTGCTCTCGTAATTCCGATACACGTTTAATAGTATCATCAGTAGAACAATCATCCATAAAGATGATTTCCCAGTTCTTGTATGTCTGTGCCTGCACACTGCGGATAGTCTCTTCTACATACTTTCCACAGTTGTATGAAGGCATTATGATAGAAACTAAATCCATCTGATTATTTCTCTAGAATACGACAAGGAATACCAACCGCAGTCTTTCCTGCCGGTACACTTTTGTTAACCAATGCCTGGGCTCCTACAATCGCCCCCTCTCCAATTTCAATATCAACTGGCGCTATAATATTTGCTCTCATACCGATATAAGCATTGTCTTTAACTACTATTTTGTTATGTCCTTGATTGGGTCCATGGCATGCAAAATATACCCCATATGAAATAATAACACTATTGCCAATTTCAATCTTATCAATACATAAATCATCAAGGTAACATTTCATTCCAATAAAAGTTCCCTTTCCGATTTTAAATCCACAAAGACGATAAAGACCAATACGAACTGGATTCATCACACAGTTAGGAGCAATATTTTGGCATATCCCTTTTCGGATAAGATGCCATAATTCTCCAATTATTGAGCGTCTAAAATAATATGGAATCTCTTCATCTTTGCATCCCTTATGAGTAATTTTGTAATAATATTTTAAAAGCATTTTTCGCAAAAATTAACTTGTTTATTCTTTCTTTGAAGAAACTCTTCCATTTTCTTCATCGAACACGATTCGCCCATTTATTGGCAAATTAACCTTTAAAACTTCTTTTCTCGTGGATTTTAAATATTCCCCGTTCAAGGTTGTGTTTAACAATTTAACCTCAATTTCATTTTTTGTCGTTATTTGCTTTGGTGTTAGTAACAACCTTACTTTTCCAGTTGGAGAATTAATGTATAATCCATCAATGTCTATTTTAGAAATATACCCTATAGACGGAGTGCGATCATTATCTTTTACTATAGTATAAAGCAAAATCACATCAGAACAGGATTCATCTAAATTCACATTAAGGTTCTTTATAAATAGATTCGGCCAACACTTATCAGTTAGTTCTTTCCTCATATTATGTTCATTATCTAAAGACCCTATTCGCAATAAACAATTATGTTTTGCCGTAACATTAAATACACAATCATAAAAATAGACGTTGTGACCAACATAAGAATTATAAGAGCCGCCATTGCGTATTGGATCAAAGCTGGTAAAAATGCAATGGTCAAACACAATATCTCCATATACAGAAGCGAACTGGTTATATTTATTTACGAAATTGACATTGAAAAAAGAGACATCCTTTCCATAACAATGTATATCAAATCTATTAATGCATGACGTCTCTATCTTTGTCGTATTCATATTGTTTGTTCCAAACACACCCCAATTTGCATTCCCCACAATTTTATTTCCATAAAAATTCCAGACATTATCGAAACTTATTCCATATCCAGAGTGCTCTTGAGAAGAATACGTGCCATCGATAGTAACATTTTCAAACTGAACATTTGTGCAGTCATCAATCCGTATTGCACGGTCATTACGTTTTTCATTTTCGGGTGTGCGAAGTATAAAGTTTGTGATTATTACACCATTCTTTCCGGTAATGTAAAAAACATTTGTAATAGCACTGCTATTCTCTGTCCTGTTTATTGTCAGGTTCTTTATTTCAATAGAAGAGTCATCCGCATCAATATAATTACAAATCGGCTCGGATTGTTCATTGTCGTAAGGCATTACTACCTTATTACTTGCAATGCCATCCTGAATCAGGAGTATATCCCTTCTTTGATGACCATACGAATATCCTTTTCTATTCTCCACCCAAGGGTTTGCATCTTCAATTAAGAGAAGATGAGTGCCTTTAGCTAGTTGAGGAATATCTCTGAACTCTCCTCTGTCAATATTTGATTTTGGAATGTTTATAGGCTTCGTTTTTTCTCTAGACTCAAACAAATAAACTGTTTTCCGGACATTCTTTATAACAAAAGTACATCCTTTGAAATCATTCTTTCGAGTCAAAGGGATGCGCGCTGCTTTTTCAGGTACCTCAATCTCCACATACTTCACTCCCTTATAATTAACATCGACGCCTTGTCTAACTGCAGCCTGATGTGTCCTGAGAATCACATCATATCTTTCCTCTCCGGTTTTAGCTTGAGAAAGACCAAAATCAAAGGGAGAGAGATCGGATGAACCATTCCCAACCCCTGCTTTAGTTGTTGAGCATCCTATAATTGACAAGCAAATTATGAACTGGAGCCAACTAGTTCTCATCGTGAATCGCACTACGTAAGAAATTCAATGAATCTTCGCGCCTCTTCTCTATTTCAGAGTTAACGAATTCCCAATCTATGGGTTTAAGGATATCTTCTTCTGTCATAGCGTCTGTTAAAGCCCTGTTTTCCAAATGAAACATCCGGAGCAAATTATTAAGCCGCTCATCTTTACCGTAGTTGCCTGTGAGAATAGCCACGAAGGGCTTATTCAATAGAATGGCCATAGCTAAACAATGGAATGATGCCGACACAACTAGCTCTGCATTCTCTATCACTTTTACAAATTCCAGCGGTGACATCCAATACTTCACGCGAACTTTAGGATTAATAAAATCCTTAGGCCGCGTAAACCTGGATAACTTATATAGTTTCTTACCATTCAACTCATATCCGGTTTTAAAAAAAGAGGCAATCTGCTGGTCGCGGTTCGTGTATGTGAAAACGTATTTTTCATTACCAGCTTTTACATTCTTTACCATATCCATCCAGTCAGATTTTGTAAGCAACATAACCGGATCCAACACCAGCTCTGGCCTTTTACCTATCAAATCATAGACGATATCCTGTCCTAGTCTCTCTCTAACCGACAGTGCATAAAATGAAGAAAAACATTTACGATAACGTTCCTTCATTTCACCATCAAGCTCCGCCAAACCAAAACTTGAAGAATAAGATATCTTCTTGCGCTTATCCTCTACGAAGTCCAGAAGGAATGCCGTGTCATTGCCATTGTTTACAGGATTCCACACTTGATCACTTCCCACGACAAAACAATCATACAAAGGATTCAGCGCCGAAGCTTTCTTCGAATTATGATACACTTCCTTTGTTGTATGAAGATACCGTTTATAAAAACGATTGAATTTACTTTTACGTAAAATCAACAAAGGAGAGCCAATCAGATACTTGAATGCAGATGAAAACTGATGTTTCCTTATCGCATCCCAAAACAGAAATGACATACTGTATGAATGTCTTCTTGTATCATTGATATAATTGATATACTCACTTTCATGTCCCATCTGTTCAAGTGCATGTTGTAAAGCATACGCTTGCAACGATGCACCGAAATTGGCCGCATTATGGAACGAAATTAATGCAATCTTCATTGTCCTATTTCTTTTTTAAGTTGCTTGAAGAATTTTGTGTTGTCGTTTACGGATTCAGACTTGTCTATTGCCTTCAAAGAAGTACGGAATTCATTGTATTTATCCTCTGTAATAGAGTTTATAGTCCTGATTACTTCATTATCATCTAAAGCATTCAGCGCATAGCCCATATTGTTCTTATTGACTATCTTCTGCAGTACAGTATTTGTACTCACAAAAATGGGTGTTTCAAAGAACATTGACTCGTAAATCTTATTCGACTCTGCATATTGCACATTAACGCCTGCAGAATCATAGGTACTAATTACAAAATCTATCTTTGAATATATTTCTGGCAGGTCATCTGGATTTTTGAATGGCCCATGTACTGTTACGTTCTTAAACATGGAGACAGCCAACTTCTGCTCTTCCGTAAAATAGTTCAGTGTACCGTAGAAATGGAACTCGTGTTGAGGAAAATGCTCACCGACCACCTTGCACATATTAAAAATGGAATTATAACGGGCATTCCCAGTAAATGCAAACACAATATGATTTACGTCAAAAGGTTGTTTTTCTACAGTTGGAAGTCTCAAACAGGCAGCACTCACCTTATTTGGTACAATTACAACATTAGACGGAGTTTTATCTCCAAAGTAAAAGTCAGCAAATCCCTGAGATGTAAATACAGTTTTATATGATTTCCTAATAATGCGTTTATTGAACCATATTATTAGTTTTTGAACTGATCGATTACCAACATGTTCAAATAGCATATCAGACTCTTCGTGGATAAAAGTGATTCGTGGAATTAATAATGCGGCAAACGAAATGTTAATTGTAAACATATAGAATAATGTCTTGGACTTATCATATTTGCTCACAACTTCTCGAATTTTTTTGTAAAACAATATCATTCTATCCTTGTAGGACAGTTGATTTGGAAAGTTAGGTAAAGTATATAGTACATTATAATAGTAGTCAGTATTTTTCGAGTTATCCATTCTTACATTTTCAAACTCAAAACCATACACGTCTACATCATATCCGTTAGCGATGAATTCCTTGATTCTCTTATCCACGCGCGGCACCATCGTCCGCACAATGAATACCACTTTATTGACTTTCCTCATATCTCTTATTCTTTTATGATTATCACTTCTGGTTTACAACTACTTAAGAATAGTTTATGAAGCGCCTGCCCTCTTTTAATCAGCCCGCAGACATCATCATACGTAGCATTATCAACATTTGAAATCCAATTTGAGGTCTTCTTGCTATACATAGCCCCTCCTTTTCGCATACCCTTCAACAGACGGAATACTATCCTGTTCCCCTTGCGGAAAACAGAGCCGCAGCTGGGTTTATCAGCGGAAAGATGTGATTTTGAATAATCCAAACGCTCTTTTATTAGGGACTCTGTAATAGTTGAATCTTGGCTCCGGAAATTGAAGTACGCCATTAGAATAATCACATGCATCTCCTGAAAAGGAGAATGCCTGTAAGTAAAGTCTGACTTCTTCGCCTCATAGGTCTTTATAGCCATTTCGTTCAAGTCCAGATACTCAACAGACTCCAGATAATCCGAAATTGAGGAATTGTATTTCCTGCCACGGCCGCCATTCATATACACCAAGCCGCCAACACTTGCCGGCACTGAGTACAAATACTCTATGCCTCCTTGATTATTCTGTGCCAAGAACTTAATTAGCTTCTGAATCCTAACAGAGCAGCCTGCGCAAACACGTCCATCATCCAGTAAATCAAGTCTATTATTCAGTGACATCAAAGAAATCACAGGACGACTCAACTTGGGAGGAAGTATCACATTACTTCCTGCTGCCAAAATAAGAAAATCTTCCTTCTGCTTGATAAGTTCCTGCAACTCATAATATGATTCGGGATAGTAAACGACATCCGCTATTGAATGCAGTCTCATTGTATTCTGCGAATACAAGTCAATATTTCGATCTTGTTTCATCGTAAAAAATAGAAGTCAAATATATCAGATAAAGTTTTCTACAACTATCAACTCTTTCTTGTCCTTCGTTCTTATATAGAGATCGTGACCATTGATGTGTAGAAAGGTTGTCCAACCTATTTTCATACTTTCAAGCGTATTGTTGTTATAGGTGTCCAAAAACACTTTCCTAAAATGATAGCCGTCTGTAGCTACTATTCCCCCGGTAGGAGCCGCTTTTTTACTGTTTGGAGCGAAAGTCATCAACACAATACCTTCATCTGTAACAATAGTGTGGTTTGCAACGCCCTCTAGACCAGTTTTGTTTTCCGACCAACCAAATACGTATTCTATTTCAGGTTCTTCTTCTTTGTTGCCCCTATTATATCTATAAATACCATTCCCCCATCCATCAGTTCCGAACAGAACGCAATTATTCAGACTAACCACTTGAAGAAACTGCGTACTAGGACCTTTATCAATCTCGGAATAATCAAAATACAATGATTTTCTATGCCATGTTTTTCCAAAGTCATCAGTCCAATAGATACCTGTGGCCTGATATTTATCATCACCCATCACAATCCATATCCTGTCAAACACTTCATCAAAACAACAACTATGGATGTGGCGGTTCCCATTGCCAATTTTGCTCACGCTGTCCCAAAAATCTTCTTTCTGAGGAGGGATTATTTGGCTTGGTAACGGGTGGATGCCCAAAGCGCCATAACCCAAAGCTCCATTCGGCTTTGTTGCGACAAAGGTCTTAGTATTGGCTATATTGAATATGCATTTAAAACTATCGCCATAATCTTCAGATAACCATAACTGTCCTGTACGACCTCCACCATAGGGAGATATCAATATCCTACTTCCGTACTGCTTAAATGACCAATGCTCGCGCACTCCACATGCATTGACTGTACTTTCTACGCATTTGAAAAGGAATTCTGCTTCAGCATTGAACTCATCAACCACTTTCACCTTGTACAAATAACGGGTCTTATAGTCCTCAGACGATTGATCCGTGTTTACACACTGGGCTATAAAATTCCCATCATTTGTCTCAAAGACAGACTCCAGGCTCATCCAAGGCTCAAATTCAATCGCTATTGATTCTATCTCTACATTTTCCTCGTTTACAATCTCTTCTTTGGAAAAAGGCAGTCTATACACGACATTTCCTGATGTTTTAGCATAGATAAACTGCCCCATATACAAAATCGTCGCCTGTTTCCCGCCAATCCATATTTGCTGAATCCAGCCATCTTTTGCAAGAGGCAAGCTCCCACTTAAACCTAAATAATCAAACTGACTGATTAACTTTTCTGGATTGAAACTATTGCCCTTCCCTAAATCTTTATCATAAGAGGTCACATTCGCCACAACCTTCTGTGAGCCCAACCAGAATGGGCCATAATTATCCTCGGATACGGCTTGAAGTAAAGTCTTATATTGGGTCAACTCTTCTCGGATTGGGTTATCGATAGAAGGGTTGGGGGAACAAGCAAGAAAAAACGAAAAGAGAGCTAACGTATAGATTTTCATCCAATCTCAAACTTGCTTCCAAGATAATTATAATACTCTTCCGTAAAATAACCAAAGCCGGTCGTAAAAGTCAACTCGCCAAAATAAGGTCTTTCATTGATAACATAAAGATCCACACGAACCTCTTTAAAAGGAGCTGATAATTGTTTTGCCAGCGTCAACATCTCGTCTAAGCAAACCGGACGTTCAATTGAATCTTCAGCAGAACTCTTCTTTGTTTTAGTATTGATTAAATGCTCTGGAATAGGATTCCACTCAATGTCATATAATGCCAATTTTGCATTATGGCCTTTCCTTCCGTACACGATAAGAATGCATTCAGGTGTGCCATTAAAACACCATATTTTATAATCAATTAGAGATGATGGCGACACTACATTATCTTTTTCACTATTCTCCAATAATTGCTCCGCAATAATACATGGTTTTATTCTTGTATAATGAATCTGAGCGCCAGACCAGCCATAAGGAACAATCATCCATTCCTTTAATCGTTTTCTCATCATGTCTGGATTTTTGTCATTATTACGAACAATGATACATGTACCACAACCATTATTTGTTTTTAATATGTACTTCTCTGGTAATTGATCGAAATCGATATCATTTGCGCTATCCCACTTCCCATACAATTTGGGCAAATACTGATCCATCCCTAACTCATGCAGATATTCTCTTACCTGATACTTATCTGCACATTTCGTCCATAAAGATGTATCGGAATGTAACTGTAACCAATATATTTTCTCTATAAGATTATTGGGATTATCTATATTGGGCATTCGATGGAAAACCTTTTTATAGACTCTTTCCATTTCACTCTTCGGATTAATCACGACAGTAGCTTTATGAATATAAGCTACCAGTAGTTTGTAGGGAAACCAATTCTTAATTAGCATAATTAGTCGTTTTGATACAATTATTCTTTTTATAACTCTTTATCGAAATTAAATACATAAAAACACTAAACAAAAACAAACCATGAGTTAATAGGCTCGTGGTAAATTCTGATGAGAACATTGTAAAGCAAATTGTAAATGCGGCAAAAATGACCAGGCCGTTTTCAGCTCCGCGAAAAGCACTCCCCCAAAGTCGAAACACAAATGCATATATTAAAGGATAGACAACACAGCCGAAGACACCTAAATTCATAAAAGCATCTGAGAAAAAACCATTGTTACTTTCCATATTTGGATCTCCCGTATATATCTCACTTATTATATACTGAATAGGAGTACCGCCTCTCATATAATACATCGGTCCATTGAGAGTAATATAGTCGTAATAATATGTATCTAGTAATGTAGGAACAAAAAGTACTCTTCTAACAACAAGATCATGAAAAACACGTAAACCCCAGACATGGGTTTCAGCGATAGTAAAAACGAGAACTATTACTAGCGCAATCAAATAATATGGCTTGAAGTTTCTCATATTAATAATAGATAAAATCACACATATCAATAATTTAAAAATGGTTGATTTTAAGCCATTGATAGAGAAGTTTAGGACAATTAAGAATACTATAAGCAGACATACCACCTTTTTCCTTTCTCGAAAAAAATAAACAAAAAACAATGGCAGTATATTTGTTGCCGGAGACCACGCATATCTCATTATTGTTGGCAAAGAAAAATCACTTGCATCATGTCTTAAATCATATACATCATTAAATGAAAGGTGAATTCTGAAATGAGTATAATAACCAGAAATAAAAACTATGACGGCTGCAAAGAAAATTAATCCGAGATATATGACCATATCATTTGACCGGGATATCCCTTTCACATTCAATGGAACGGGCCTTAGTTTTATTATTTTTGTTAAAATAAATATAAGTGACCCATAAACAACAAACCAAATAGAAAGACTGTCTGGTGTATTAATAAAGCGTATAATGGTTGTGAAAGGGACCACCCTCATCACAAAGAACAATACCAAAAGATCCGGATAAAAAGAATCTGTTGACTTAAAATATGGCAGTACCATACAAGTCAACACAATAAGCACTATCCATGAAGCTAATTGAGAATGTAACGTAGCATTATTATTAAAACCAGCGTATGCCCATACTGGATTCGTAATATTTACATAGGTATAATCCAGTAATACACGATAGAGTATTACTAAACTAAGAATTACTACATTTCTATTTAATAGTTTTCCCATATAATAACTCCCATTGCATTCTAATTATTCACTTGTGTTTCTTTTTTGATATGTCACTTCTGCCAATGCCATCATCACAAAGTATATTACGTAAACAATTACATAAATCCATGAATACGCAAGGGATGCGTGTTCAACCCCGGTTTTCAATACTAACCACAGGGAAATAATCAGTAGAGTGTCGCGAGTAACCCTAAATGTCAGCAATAACCAATTACGACCCTCCGCCAAAAGGCTTGAGTGAAAAACATTTGACAAACAAGACAATACGGAACTGAACGTAACAACTCTGATAACGGAAGCCAACCCAACAAAGGTCTCTCCGTAGAACGAAGAAATAAAACCTGCCAATAAGAAAACAATTATAAAGGGCAGAAATGAACAAATAAAGTTTATTTGCAGCATCTTTCGCAACATCAATGAATGATTCTTCTTATCCTTTGAATAACCAGAAAGATACGAAAGAACAACATTCAAGAGCAAGTGAGGTATGAACAAAATGATAGCATTCCATTGGCCAGCTGCAGACCATAATCCCACCTCGCCCAACGACGCATATTTTGTCAATATCATTGTTCCGCCCCAGGTGGCAATCATATAGAAGAACTCTTGAATAGCCACAGGAACTGTGAATACAAGCATTTCTTTCGTTATACAGCTATCCTCCACCCCACTATCATCCGCTTCTCTGAAGTGCCTCATAACAATAATGAAGTTAAGTAAGGCATTGATGAACTGCGAAAGAGCAAGCGCCACAAAAGAACCGACAAGACCAAACTTGTATGTAAGTATGCTAGAAAGAGCAAGGAGAACGACACCTGAAATAACGCTATTGATACCAACAGATTTGAATGACTTATATCCGGCAAGGACTCCTGCGCTTATCGTGTTAATCGCTCTAAAAACAACAATGAATCCCAGTGCCCTAAAAGCCGGGGTTGCTTGTGGTTCTTCTATATAATTAGCAAGCACACTCGCAAAGACGAACAATAGAATGCACAAAAAAAGACTAAAGGCGAAAGTTGTTCCGAGAGCAGTCTTAATAATACGCCTAAGGATATTTGGTGAATTAGCTACAGCATCCGCAATATATTTTGTGGATGTAAAACCAAGGCCCAACGTGGAAAAACTCGCGATATGGAACATTGTGGTCTTTACCATTCCATATTCGCCATATAGGTCTTTCCCAAGTATTCTGGCTATAATTATTCCTGCAATCAGAAGTAATAAATTGCCCAAGCCATTTCCAAAAACGGCCCAGAATGAGTCCTTGAAAAGCTTGTTCTTTAACAGTCTATTCTTTATATCAGAAAAACAAATAACCATTTTTTAAATACTTATAACAAGCCGGGATTATACTAACTGAAACCATCTGCCTTAATAAATTGTAGACTGACTTATGATCTGGATAGTTCAAACTTTTTCACAATTCTTTCAGACAAAACTCCTAGAACGATACCAACCAATAATATGATTATCAACACGAGGGATATATTCAAAATAACACTGTTTGAAACAGTCATAAGAGAGAGAGGACTCAGTATGAACAGTTGATGAACTAAATATATTGGATATGAGAATCTGTCAGAACCCTTCAATAATAAAGAATAATTAAAAAGCGAAAACTTTCCGTATAGAAATAAAAAAATAGCCAGCCCTAAAAACATATGTGAATATCTACAAAAGGCTTTAAAAGCAATATCTTGCCATCCGGCGAATTCAACTCTAAAGTGGTATTTTAAGACGATTTCGGAAATACTCATTAATACTGCTAGAATAATAACGAACCATTTCAGATAAGAAATGCCCTTTGAAGAGAATCTACTAAACATATCCGCCAGGAAAAAGCCTATTATAAAACAAGAAACTCTATCCGGCTCGAAATAAGAATTAAAAATATAAGCCAATAACTGAATAATCAAACAAAGAGAACAATATATCAATACACTTTTCTTTATTGAAAATGCCGATAAATACTTTTTTAACCAATAAAGGTACGGCACCAATAAATAGCAAAATAATATATAACCCACAAACCACAAGTGACCTAGTCCGTCAATTGTACCTGCACAAAAAAAGGCACGAACTACAGAACTCAAATCAAGAGAACTAGGGCAAAAGACTATATATGAACAAATAGCTAATATTAAAAAAAACCAATAGGGAATCAAGATTTTTCTAAATGCCTTGATTATAAAAGCAATAGGGGACAGAATATCTTTGGATCCATATAAAAAACCAGAAATAACAAAAAATAATTGAACACCAACATTCAACCATCTTGATACTTCTAGGTGATAGAAAGAGGTCATATGGCATCCGATAATCAATAACATGGCAAATAATCGAATTACTGATATCGAAACATCTCTATGATTCAACTGATCTACTTCTAAAGAATTGTAATTCATAGTTATTACTTTCTGTCAATCACTCATTTTTCCGGACAGCACGGTTACGGTGTAAATTTAAACAATTTCTAATAATAATCAAAGGACGTCAGGAATCCCAGTCGTTTGCGAGGTCTGTTGTTGAGCGTGTTCTGGACCATCGCCAAATACTCTTCCGACACCTTATCGCAGTTCATACCCTTGGGTACGTCCTGCCATGCCAACCCGCTCGTATTCTCGTTGGATCCTCTTTCCCAGGAGTGGTACGGTTTCGCAAAGAAGAAACTGATATCCAGCGCATTTACGATGTCCTGGTGAGCGGCGAATTCTTTTCCGTTGTCGGCCGTGATGGTTTTGTATGGAGACAGCGATTCAACAGCGTTTTAGCGAGAGGGGCGACTTCTTTTCCCACCAGTTTCCGGATAAGCGTCAATAATGTGCATTTGTCGTTTATGGTTATGATGGCTCCCTTGTGTCGCTTTCCGATGATGGTATCGATCTCCATATCGCCGAAATAGTTCTTAGCGCTCACCTCGGCCGGACTATGGGAGATGTTGACCCGATTCTTGATGATACCCCTGGTGCGACTGATATTGCCAAGTCTAGCATACTTCTTACAACAGTGCCGCAGATTGTCGGGCATCTCCGGTCACCGTGTCTTTTACAGGCGTATATCCACTGGTAGATGGCCTCGTAGCAGACCATGTCATTTCCTTCAATGGTAAAGCGACCGCTTATCTGTTCGGGACTGTACAGTTCCTGAACGATAAAGCGGCGCACCTCAGACTTCATTTCTTCGGTAAACCGTACGGTTTGTGGCCTTTGCTTCATGCGCTTCTCGTACTTGCGTTAGGCAAGATCGTCGTAATACTTGTGATGACCGCGGCCATCGCTGTTCCTTTGTAATTCACGCGCAATGGTGATCTTGTGAACGCCCAAATGCGCAGCTATCTTTGTTTTGTTCAAGTCTCTTGCCTGCAAAGGAACGTTTAATGCATACCTTTGTCTCTAGCCAAATGCCTGTCTCCTTCAACGTGCAATCTTTTGGTGGTACTTTAGACTGCAAAGTACAGGCTTTAACCGATAGTCCGCAGTCTTTGTGGGCTCTTATTTAGCTCTCCGGGGCCCGGCGGTCATCTCCCGCCAGGTCTGGGGGAGTTCCGGGGAAGGGTTCTCCTCGACCTGCCAAGGATAACCGGCTCCGTCTGTACCTACAGCCAACCGTCACAAAGTTGCACTGTCAATCTGAATCGGGGAATTACTATCTGTCAATTACTATCATTCAACAATTTCTTCTATATAAGTATTTCTACTAGATGGCATTAACTCCCAAGAGCCCTTGAAGGCCAAAGTATCTCCATAGTTAAATAAATGATTCTTTATAAGATAAAAATAGCATTTAGAACTAGTAGAGAATGCGCTTCTATTGCCATCATAGTACCCAAAATCTCCAATACCATATGTATCATCTATTTCACAGAGGATTTTGTACCTATCTCCATACGCAACGAAGGCACTTGTATGATTATCCCCACTAAAAGACTCTCCTGTATTAATAATGTTAGGGGTATTCTTATAAATGATTCTAGGAAAGATTGTTGAATGCCCACTAACTTGAATACCATAATACTTTTCCACATATATATTTTCTAATGGAATGATTATACATTCTTCTAAGAATGAACTTCCGTTAAAAACTAAGCGATGATCCTCTTTTAATACTTCTCTTCCACTACCATCAGTCTTCCTTGTATTATAAGCTTGAACATAGTTTGTCCACCTTATCTCAATACTATTCGCAAATGAACAGCCTGCTTTCCTTTGAACACCATCGATAAAAAACCGAATATTAGAACAACGAGCTGTTGCCGTAGAACCCGAACTACGATTATTATACTGATGGTTACCTCCTGTAAAGGAATGATTTGACACATCATCTCCATCTATACCTTCCGTTGCAGAGACAATAAATGGAGCATGCCAATCAGTAGAAACAGAAAGAATTGGTGTCGTTTTTTTTATATCAGGATATTGATTTTCTTCAATCAAACCAAAATAACTAAAATCGAACAAACCATTACCCCCATGAGGTTTCAATACTGCAAGAATGTTTTGTTTCTCGAATGGATACGATATGCTGATTGCATTTCCATTGATACAATACTTTGTAACACTTGAGTTTTTTTCAAACGGTAAAACTCTACATGATGATACAAGCAAATCACTTACAAATATTAGTAACGCTATTAAACTGCTTGAGGGAAAAACCAATGTATACCTCATTAGTAATAAGAAGCTGTTTTAAAATGATTGAAAGAAGTTGCTATAAAAGCACATGAATAATTGAGAATCATCAGATTAGCTGAAATATCTTTCGTAACCTTATGATCATCAGGCCATTACAAAGTTATGAGGCAATATTCAAATAACCTTACTGATAAACAGCGACAAGTTATCGAAAAAACCATTAATCCACAAGAACAACAACATAAACATCCCCTGCGAGAGATTACGGACGCCATCCTTTACATCAACAAAACCAACTGTCTGTGACGAATGATGCCAAACAACTTTGCCCCCTGACAGACCGTCTATTACTACAATCAAAGGAATAGAATCCTCGCATCGCCATAGCACGTAAAGAATGTATATACCACTCTCTACGAAATGTCACTTCATCGCTTTCGCAAGTTGCTGTGGCGGGAACATCTCGATTAAGTAAACATTATTAAGTTGTATTTCTTCAGCCTTATAAATTACCTCTGTTGATTTCAATACATCCCATATCTCAGATAATTTTGATCTACTATATCAGGCAGGATATTACCTGCGGACAAGGCATGTACTTATAGGTCTCCTATCTTTATTGCCCAATCAATGTCACGTGTTCTTAGGAAGTGCTCAGACCTTGCCATCGGTTAACTGGTTAAAGAGTCGTTTACAATTATCGCAGTAAGAAACCACTTGCCCCGTTTTGGGGCGTATGGCTATGCTGAACTCAATGCACTGGTATGGAGTGTCCGTAAAGAGCATCAAGCGGTTGGCCACATTCTGCTCGGCACAATAACCAATAGGATGATCAACATCAGCTGTTGTTTAGCCAGTTGCACCAAGGGTATTAACTATATGGTCATACAAATTAATGTGTTGATAAGGCTTTTGTTTATTGCCATACCATTTTTTAAACAAGCTTTCCTTCGAGGAAACTCTTTAATGATAACCGATCGAATTATCTTCCCGAGAAGTCGGAGAAATAAATGTCATAACATTCTACATCGCATAAAGCAACTACGTATGGCCGCGATAAACATTGCGTGCCTCACATCTAGACCATCCGTCATAGAACGCCCTATGATAGTAGCGCAACACTTTCTGGAACTCACTGCAAGTAAGTGCAAAATCACCCATAGTAGTCATAGCGGGCTCCTTTGCCACGGTATTCAAATTATCTTTATTGTTGCTACTCATACTATCACTTTTCTTATGTCGTTGACACCTTGGGTGGCTTATATGATTCACAGCCAGTGGTTGTAGCTTGCGAAGGCCACGGGCATATACCTCTTTTCTAAGCGGAAGGCTCTGTTGACTGCTTGCAGGCAACTGAACCTAAAGCGGGTATTCCTTATTATTGTTTTCCCTTCATCTTTACAAGTTGTTTCAGCATCTCTTCTGACAATTCTTGATCAACTCGCCTCTTGTGTGCTTGAAGTCCCGCCTGCATCTAACCGAGTTGATTTGCATAACTGGAGTCATCGGGTGTCAGATATCCACGCTGCTGATTTACCTAGAGCAAATAATTGTAGCTACTGCTCAACTGCTTCCACATTCCCTCCAGCAGTATCTCCTTTCCCACCTTCTCAGCCATTGACCATCGTGAATACAACTCCTCCAATTGCTCCAGTATAATGTTTGCCATCTTTCTTTCGGTTACCTCCTCGCGGCTCCGCCTGTGCATACGGGCGGTGGGCGTTTATTATTTAATTCCCGTTTCTCCTGCGCATTGGACGACTTAAATCATATTGCTGTGTAGTTCGTGCATTGTATGCATTATCTAGCATCAATCTCAAATTGTCAGGAGTTATTTTATCCCAACTAACTACAGATATATCGACACCATCTTTCATCAGATTGTCAATGATACGCTCTGGCATCTCAGGATAACGGCTCTCATATTCTCCACGAGAATTGATATTTGTCCAATCCTTTATCTCAGGGTATATCGCACTCTTTTCATTCGCATAGGGAATATGGCAATGATCATTACCTGTTGATGGCAGCAAAATCACGATTATACCGGATTTCTTGTTCTTCTTTCCATCATACATACTGGAATAAATCTCCCAGTCTACATGTTTACGATGGCGGGTATTTGGTCCAACCAAGACAATCGTGACAGATGTATCCCTTAGATAATCATCACGGATGATTTCTCGTATTTCTTGATCATCCAAATCATCATCTATATCTCCGGTATCAACTGATCCATCAATGAAAACGTTGTTCTTTTCTGCCCATTCCACTAGACTATCTTTATAGCCTTGGTCATCACGATGATAAAAACTTATGAATACTCTATGCATGATTAAATTTGTTATTTAAACCTTTTATAATCAACCCAACAATCTCTATGACATCTGTTGACTGGAGCAACATATAGTTGTCTTCATCAGATAAGCCGTTGTTCAAGCAGCCAATTCCACTGCTAATAATCTTTTCTAACAGACTATAGCCCATATCAATTCCTTTGTCATTACAATATACTACATAGGATTGATAGCGCTGGTTCGAAGAACACTCATCTAAGACATCCTTCACAATGCTTTTACCTCGTAACATTGCGGACAATGCAGAAGCAGCTCCACCAAAGCCACCCAGAAGGTACACAGGATGGTTCATTGACACTGCTTGAATAAACTCTTCCATGATTCCAGGCATAAAACCACTGAAGCCTGTCATTCTTCCACCAAGAATAACCCTTGCATCAGATTCGCTTTCCATCTGATGCCGCATCTTCAACAATGAATATGACCAGATAAGATTGTTGTCATCGTTAATAGGAGCTATTGGCTTTCCTTTATCTCCAGTATATTCCTCTGGACAATCTACAAAGATTGGATCCACGCGACTATTTACATACTGGAGTTTGGTCTCTGGAGTAAAAATAAGCCATATTGGCCAAGCAAAATAATTACGGAAGAAATATGTGCCTCTTTCTACATTGTTTTGATACTCCTTATATTGAAGTGAAAGTTCACTAAACAACTCAGTGTATCCCCCACTACGTAGGTCTCCTCCATAAATCATCTTTGCTCCTGCTATCAGCAAATGGCGTGACAACTCAATAACCAGGTCTTTTATCATCGCTGATCCATAACCCATTACATTTGAGTTAGGAGCCTCTGATACTGATATAGCGACATTCTTGCCTGAAAGATTGGCTGTTTGAGCCAATAATTGCATCGGTGTAAGAAACTGCTTGTCATTGCCTGCTATTTTCTTCAACACTTGCAACTCATCTTTAGTCAATGGAGGTTCAGGATAGATAATATTTGCAGTCAATTCATCATATACGTATGAATAAGCTTCTGGAGAAAACGGTAAAGTACGGAATTTGTCACGTTGCGCTTGTTTCATTTCACCCCGAAGTATCTCCAAATACTGAGCCTGATTAAGTTGGTCAAGAGCTGTACGCAACATCAATATCAAAACTTCGTCCCAATTATTGTTGAAACGAATATAGGGGATGTTTGATATATAAGGGAAACAACGTTTTACCTCTCCGTCAAGTAGGCTTACAGCAATTGTGGGCACCTTATTCTGTTTTGCAAACAGTACTTCTTTCTGGCACCATTCGCGTTCAGAATAGGTGTTAGAATTAAGAATAACCAATAAAGAGGCTTCACCTTCTGCATTCGCTCTGATTTGCTCTTCAAAACTCTGCCCATCCAGTATGTCATTAGCATCAAAAAACGAATCCAACTTCGTCTTTGAGCGAATATAATCCCTAAACTCAAGGGCCCTCTTCTGCCCTACCTGATTCTTATCCTTTTTTGAATGGCTAATAAAGATTCGAAGTTTGGATAACTCATTGTGCTTAACAAAGCGAATAATGTCATCATATAGTCTTATCTGAAACTCCGCCCAATTTTCCTTAACAGATAGGCTGTTAAGTCTTATAAACTGTTTTTCACCTAAGCCGTGGCCAATGTCAAAAGCAAACCTACTTGCCGCCACGCAAGCTATATATACTCTGTCTGTATTGGCCGCCTTTAGGTCCACAATAGTTTGAATATACGATTGCCATACATCACTACAATACATATTATCATCAATCAGTAGCAGGATGAAAGTACGTTCAGTATTGTCCAAACTGATTGGTTTGATAGAACATAGTTCCGCATCATTTCCTGTTCGAAGGTACACAGGTATATCGAGACCATCCTCAAACGGATGTTCTGCATCCCGACACAACATCTTATAAATGCTACTATACAACTCTTTTCCTTCCGCAAATTGAGCGTGGTAAAGAACATAAACTGCCAAATTCTTCCTCATAATTAAAATGGTGCGTAACTATCCATGATTCGACATAAAGGATGGTGGGCATTGTTCTCAGAGAATGTCCTATTCTCCAGCAAGAGGCTATCTCTACTAATACCTCTCACCGTACTTATCAAATCATTAAGCTGATAAATACTCATAACCATCTTGACAACCTTAAGATACTCAGGCAACCGTTCTTTTGTAACTCCTTTTAAGCGCAGTACATTCAAATTAACAGGTGAGTTATAAGCGTAACCTATCTCCCAAGGCACCCACATAGAACCAAAAGTGTTTTGCGAGAAGATTACTAACATATGACTACTATTCTCGATTCCTCTACTGATAGCTTTTACTACCGATTGTGGGTCAGATCTATTAATACTTTTATCGAATTGATCAAAGTAAACATCGATTCCGGCATCCAATAGATACTCTGCCACAGAATTTGCCACATCCGAATCCTTCTTCTGATGACTAATAAACACACGAGGCTTATAACGAACAGGGATAGGTTCTCGCTTGTTATATTTCTCGTTTAGGAAGCTGAAATAATTGAT
>OCTW011556039.1_pt1 | contig 22892 bp, 24 predicted proteins | sample 1539671 | NCBI WGS metagenome assembly OCTW01 (sample SAMN02144230, study PRJEB22623) | gut metagenome | biome: sheep rumen | host: Ovis aries | place: New Zealand | reverse complement strand
TGTCTTCCACAGAGAATCCGGCTGTGTAATCACGTAAATAGAAACGTCAGAGCGTTAACAAACTGATTAACAGTAATAGACGAAAAGCTGTGGTCTGAGTCACCTCGTACCAGTCAGAGCTGTAATTAAATAGGCACAGATCCACAGCGCCTTAATAAATATATCAGATAGAGATTATATTACCCAGTAGAACCTGGGAGAAAGGAAAAAATCCAATCATCAAAACTGATAATTGGATTATACGTGATAAAGTGTAAAGCAGTTAAAAGAATTTCGCGATAGACTAGACAATATAATGCTGTGATACATGAATGATAGAATTACTTTCTATGGATATGACACATATACCGGAAGATTTTTGATGTGGTACGCAAGTTATTATCACAGCATAGAAGTTGATTATCTTGTCTCGGAAGATACGAGCTCAAGACATACGAGGTTGCCAAAGAGAATTTTATGCAGCTTAAAGAAGATAGCGTAGAACTTATTTGCGGTGATGCAAGAGATGTGAAAGAGGAATTAGATTCCTACAATTGGTTTTATTTTTTCTTTCCGTTTGATAGGGAAGTATTTAAGGTTGTAATCAAAAATATTAAACAAAGCTATACAAGAAAAAATAGAAAGATACATATAATATATTTTACTGCAATGGACTATTCGTTTATAGAAGATACAGGGATATTTAGATTGATTAACCAATTTACTGTTGACTCGAGGCAAAGAGTAGTCGGGATATTTGAATCAATATAGATAGGAGGACAAAGGAAATGTCAAAGAGAATATTATTATATGGTACGGGCAATACAAGCGAATGGTATCTTAATAATTATAATTTTAAAGAAAATGAAATAGAAGTAGCAGGAATTGTAGAAACAAATAAATCTACAGAAAAATGGGGAGGGCATCAGGTATATGAATTAACAGAAATAAATAATATTCAATTTGATGAACTTTGGTTGACGAATTGTTCTTTTGATACATTTGTAAATGCTATAAGTGTCGGAATTCAAAAAAACAGAATTGTGATTTGTACGAAAAGCATTTTTTTTGAATATAAGAATTGCTTTCATGAAGATATAAAGTATCATTCGGTAGAGGCAGAAAAGTATGAACAATATACTAATAGCAGGCATGCGCTACTTAAGACGTATACAGCAGACAGAGAGCAACTTGTGTATTATACCACAACAATGTTTAATGCGTCGGGAGGAGTAACATTTTATAACGAAGATTATTTTAGGTATGCGACATTCCAGATGATTGCAGAAGAAATTAAGAGAAATAAAATTCAAGGTGATGTGGCAGAGCTTGGAGTATTTAAGGGGAGATTTGCTAGGTGCATTAATAATGAATTTTCGGATAGAAGGATTTTTTTATTTGATACATTTGAAGGTTTTGACGATAAAGATATTAAAACTGAAATAGATAAGAATTATACCTTCGAAAAGAGATTTAAAGATGGAACGTATTCTGAAACAAGTATAAGTTATGTGATGAGTATAATGCCAAATCCGGATATGTGTGTTGTGAGAAAAGGGTATTTTCCGGATACTATTCCAGATGAAGAAATAAAGTATAGCTTTGTTTCTATCGATTGTGATTTATATTTGCCCATGTTAGAGGGATTGAAATATTTTTATCCTAGATTGTCGGAAGGTGGATATATGATGATACACGATTATGGGCATGAGGATTATTTTTTGGGTGTTAGAAAGGCTGTAGAAGAAGTAGAAAAACTTTTTGGGAAAATACATAAAGTGCCACTTGCAGATGTTAGTGGAACGTTAGTTGTTAGTAAATAATAATTTGAAAAGAGGAATAGATTTCGATGTTTTTTAGTTAATCTTTGGGGATTGCTATTTAATAAGATTTTTAAAACTATTTATGATGAGATTGAACCATTATATTATAGAATAACTTATTTATTATAGAAAGAGGAATCAATAATATGTTGTCCGTTGTTATTGCGATTTATAATGCTGAAGATTATTTAGAAAAATGTTTAGATAGTGTAGTAAACCAAACATATAACGATATTGAAATAATATGCGTTAATGACGGCTCTTCTGACAATTCAAAAGAAATAGTAAAACAGTATTTGAGCAGAGATGAAAGAATTATTTTTATAGATAAAAAAAATGAGGGGCCGGTATTGGCGAGAAGAGCAGGAATAGAGAGAGCCTCAGGTGAATATATTACATTCGTTGATTCTGATGATTGGATTGATAAAAATATGTATTATGAGATGATGAAAGCTATGGTTAATAATAACGCAGATGTGGTAACGAGTGGTTTTGTAAGAGAATATGACGGATATTCCGTCGATTCATTTGAGGGAATACCGAAAGGAATATACAGAGGAAAAAAGTTCTATAAAGAGTATGTGGCTGAAATTGTTGGAACGGATCTTTTTTTTAGATTTAATGTTACGGGTTCTTTTGGAAACAAAATTTTTAAGACGACAAGAATAAAAAAGTATCAAAGGCTTGTTCCTGAAACTATTGTAATGGGAGAGGATCCCGCAGCAGTATATCCTTGTTTAGTTGATTCAGAAACTGTTGTTGTGATGGGAGATAATTACTATCATTATCGTATTAGAGATGATTCAATAACAAGCAGTAAGACCAGTTTTCTTGACGACGGAAGCTTACATATATTGTTTGATTATATGGATGATATTTTGAAAGAGAGCTATAAAAAGATACCTTCGCTTAAATTACAAATAGGACTTTGGAAAATTTATATTGTTTTGTCAAAATGGCCCAGTAAAATAGTAAAGGAAGAAAATGGAAATTTATTTCCGTACATCAATGTGAAAAGGCAGGATAGAATAGTACTTTTTGGAAATGGTCGTTTTGGTAAGTTTCTAAATGATTATTTAAAAAGTATGGGATACAATATAGTAGGGATTTGCGACAACAGGAAAGGGAAGGGGATATTAACCAGAGAACAACTAAAAAGAATTGATTTTGATAAAATAGTAGTTTCAGTACTAAGGGCAGATGAAGTTGAGCAAATTATTTATCAATTGAAAGAAATTGGGATTAAAAAGAGTAAAATACAGAAGTTGGATTGCAAAGAGTTAAAAAACTACTTAGTAGAAAATAATTATAGTGTAAAGGTATAAATATGGAGATTATAGCAAGATATTTGCCACAATTTCATAGAATTCCAGAAAATGATATGTGGTGGGGTGAAGGATATACTGAATGGACAGCAGTAAAAAAAGCCTCAGCGTTATTTGAAGGACAGAATCAGCCGAGAAAGCCATATGGTAATTATTATTATGATTTGTCAGATATAGAAACATTAAAATGGCAAGTAGGTATTGCAAAAGAATATGGAGTAGACGGGTTTTCATTTTATCATTATTGGTTTGATTCGGAAAATAATCTTTTAAAAAAACCTGCGGAAATGTTGTTAAATAATGCTGATATTGAAATTGATTTTTGTTTTACATGGGCTAATGAGACATGGGCAAGATCGTGGAGCAATATTTCAAAAAAAAATACATGGAATGATAATGAAAAAAAGGGGTATGACAGTGAGAAAGATGGAATACTAATGCTACAAAAATACGGCGGGAAAAAAGAATGGGAAAAGCATATTAAATATTTAATTCCTTTTTTTAAAGATCAAAGATATATAAAATATGGAAATAGACCAGTATTTATTATATATTCGGTAGAAGACATACTATGCCTCGACGAAATGATCGATTGTTGGAATAAATTGTTGGCAGAGCACGAAATTGAAAATATATACATAATTAATGAGACGCGTGACTGTATTTCAGGTAGTGTGTATGCTGACGCCGACATGGTACGATTTCCAACATATGCGATTAATAGAATGAAAAAAAATTGTAGTATAAAAAATGTTAATTCATATGATTATGATGAATGTTGGAAGTATACAATTGAATGCGCGCAGACAGAAATACTTGACAAGACAAGATATGTATGTGCCGCTGTTGATTATGATGACACAGCTAGAAGGGGGAAGGGTGGATGCTTTTTAAAGGGAGTAACTCCGTTGAAATTTGAAAAGTATATGGAGATATTAATATCAATATGCAAACAAAAGAAATTAAGCTTTTTATTTGTCAATGCGTGGAATGAATGGGGAGAGGGTATGTATCTTGAACCAGATGAAAGGTGGGGATATGGTTTTCTTCAAGCCCTAAAAAATGCAAAAAAAGAGCAAAATAAAAAAAATTATTCGCTGTACCTAAGCGATATGAATGAGTATGAGGTTCAAGAATATGCTTTTTTTAGAAATCAATATTATAAGGAAAAAACGTTACATAATATATACTATAATTGGATAAAACTTCATGCTAATGGAATAAATATTTATAAAAAATTAACGGAAAAGAAATATAATACTATTGCAATTTATGGAGTTGGAGAAATAGGACGGTTGTTATTTGAATATAATGATGGAATTATTGATATAGTTTATTATATTGATAGAAATTTGTCTGCGAAAATTGGGAATGTGCCTGTTTTATCTCTAGATGATACATTGCCGGTTGTTGATATGATAATTATTTCGCTTGTAGGACAAGACGTATCGAAGATAAAAAAGAGAATAAGAGATAAGGTCGGGCAGTTAATAGATGTTTATTCTATAGAGCAACTAATGAGCAAATATGTTGAGGAGTTAAGATAAAGTGAGTATGAATAATTTAGAAGAAAAATATATTATTTTTGGAATAAATCGAATGGCAAAAGACTTTTGCTTTTTTTTTGATAAGATGAATGTGGTAGGGTTTGTTAAAGATGATGAAGGGTATTTGTATAATGAGTTTTTGGGATTGCCTGTTTGGTCACTAAATAAAATAAGTGAAAAAGAAACTAAGGTGATAATTTGCGATTTTGAAAGTGAAAAAAAGGAAGACAAACTAAAAAAAATGGGGTATGTTAAGAACAAGGATTATTATTTAGCTGATCAATTTATTGATAGGTTGCCGGGATTTAAAATACCAACTAATAAGAAAATAATTATTTGGGGTACAGGGATTAAGGCGGAAATATTTTTGAAATATTTCACTTTAGATATAGATTTTTTTGTGGATAATTATAATTATGGTCAATTGTTCCATGATAAACAAGTGTTTAATCCTGAAGAAATAAGTGATTGGAAAGATTATTATATAATAGTAGCGGTAAAACGTGACAGTAAAATAGTAGAACAAATACATAGATATGGGGTTTTGGACAATCAATATGTGAGTTATAGAGAGATACTACAGTCTCCGTCATATTTGTTAAAAAGAACAATATATGACAAAACATGTGTGGATTTAGAATGTAATACAATGACAAATCATCTTGAAATTTCGGGCACCGATGCAACCTGTTGTTGTACTACATTTGTAAATGTGGGAATGGGCAATTTCGTTAATGAGAACTATGAAGATATTTGGAATAATACAATTCATAAGATATTGTCATTGTCGTGTCAAAATCAAACATACAGTTTTTGTAATAAAGAAATATGTCCGTTATTTGAAAATGTAGAACAGTGTGAATGTGATCTAAATAAAGAATATAATAGGGTGGCGGAAGGCCCGTTGGTTCTTTCTGCAGGATTTGATGCTACGTGTAACTTAAAGTGTGAGACGTGTAGAAAAGATTATAAGGTGTTATCTGATAAGGAAAAATATAATGTTCAAGTTATAAAAAATAAGATCATTAATGATGTTTTAAAGCATTTAGACTTTATTATTTTAGCAGGAGAGGGCGAGGTGTTTGCAAGTAAGGCGTGTAAAGATATATATTTAGATTCTGCATGCAAGCAAATAAAATATTTTAGAATATTGACAAATGGTATGTTATTTACTCCGCAAAGATGGAAAGAATTTGTGGCTGGTAAAAAGAATGCAAAAATTATGTTAACCATTTCCGTTGATGCCGCCACAAAAAAAACATATGAAAAAATACGAAGAGGTGGCGATTTTGAAGTGTTAAAAAGAAACTTGAAATTTGCGTCAAATTTAAGGAAAGCGGGAGAAATAATATATTTTAGGATAAATTTTGTGGCTCAAAGAAATAACTATGAAGAAATGCCTGCGTTTGTTTGTCTTGGTAGAGAATTAGATGTTGATGAAGTCTTTTTTACAAAAATTTTAAATTGGGGTACATATACAAATGAGGAATTTGAAAGAATAAGCATGATGGAAAAAGATGGTATAACACCAAAGCCGGAATTTGAAAAAATATTAAAAAACCCAATAATGAATGACCCTATAGTTGATTTAGGGACAATTAGGGGAGTAAAACAGGAGAGAAGTATTCAAGGTGTTGTTAAGAATTATTATATGTGGGAATTAGAAAGAAAGAATAATAATATATTTCTGTAGAATATAGTATTCAATGATTAAATACTAATTATAAAAACGAGTGTTGAATAAGATGAAGATTGTTTTGTTTGGTACAGGCGACTATTATAATCGTTACAAGGAATATTTTAGAGATAAGAACGTTATATGCTTATTGTCTAATAACGTGAAAGAAAAAGAAATAGATGGGTATAGAGTACGTAATCCTCTTGAAATGAACTATGATGCTGTTGATAGTATATATATATTGGTTAAGGAATATGATAGAATTATTGAACAACTATATGGGCTTGGAGTAGAGCAAAATAAGATAAAAACCTATAATGATATACAAAGTGATTTTGAGTTGGATTTTTCTATAAAAAAAGGTAGAAAATCATTTGATGTGAGCGAAATAGAAGGAATTAATAATTGCAAAAAGGTTTTAATTATCACGCATGATTTCAGTTTGACAGGTGTTCCGATTGCGTTACTGAATCTTATAGATGTTTTCGAAGAGCTTGGATATTCGTGTTTCTTTATAGGTTTAGATGGTGGAACATTAGTTGAGAAAATAAAGAATAAAAATATATACTATTATGATGCACTTAAAATTCATTTAGAGTCGAAGCCCTTTGAACAATTGGTTAAGGCTTGCGATTTAGTTGTGATAGGTACTTTTTCATTAAAAGATGTTGGTATAAGGTTACAACAGTATAACAAATTTATGATATGGTGGTGTCATGAATCGTTGGATAAATACTATGAAGGTGTACCAGTAAAATTCAGGAATAAAATGGATTTTGTGTGTGGAGTCGGAAAACAAGTAATTGACAAAATTCATTATTATTATCCTAATATTAGAATATATGAGTATCCTTATTTTTTGCCTGCGATTAATCAATATAACAATAAATATGGAGAAAAGGTTGTATTTGCTGTAATTGGAACCATTGAATATCGAAAAGCGCAAGATGTTGTGCTTAAAGCTGTAAATATAATTAAGAATGATTTAGTAAGTAGTATTCAAATCTATCTTATAGGGAAATTGCTTGATACGACAGCAGATAAAGACTATGGAAATCAGATTATTAGCTGTATAAAGGATTTTCCTTGCGTCGAATATTTAGGAGAAAAAGAACAGGATGAGCTGGCGAGTATATATGAGGAGATAGATGTTCTGATATGTCCATCTAGAAATGATCCAATGCCAATTGTTGTATCAGAGGCATTACAGAGAGGAATACTTTGTGTAGTGTCAACTGAAGTAGGGCAGACCGAATATATTAATAATGGTAAAAATGGATTTGTTTTTGAAAATGAATCGGCTGAGGAATTGGCTGAAATAATGATGATGTTAATAAAAAATAGGGAAGAGATATATTCGATTGGACAAGAGGGAAAAGAAATATATTATAAATATTTTGAAAAATCAAGAGCAAAAGAAGCGTTAAAAAGACTTTTAAATGTCATAGAGAATCAATAATAATGGGAGATATTATATGAACATATATCCATTAGTATCTGTTATTGTACCAATATATAATGTGGAGGCATTTGTGCGTGAAAGTATAGAAAGCATCTCCAATCAATCATATGAAAATATAGAAATCGTTTTAGTTGATGATGGATCGACAGATCGGAGTGGAATAATATGTGATGAATATGCATTAGCTGATGAACGTATTAAGGTAATACATAAAAAAAATGAGGGACTAGTATCTGCTAGAAAGGAAGGCGTTCTTAATGCGACGGGTCAATATTGTATGCACATTGATGGTGATGACTGGATCGATAATAATACTATAGAGGAAATGATGTTTTATCATACTCAAGATGAATATGACTTTGTTCAGTTAGGTTATTTTAGTGATTCTAATAGAACGAAAAGAGAAGTTCGAAAATATATTGATGTTACGGATGAGGACAGAAGTCAATTGCTTGAAAACTGGCTTGAAAGCAATGCGTTTGAGGATAGTGCAGTCGTAAATAAACTATATAAAACAGATTTTTTCAAGAAATGCTATAGAAATGTACCTAATGATTTTTCGTTGGGAGAGGACCAGATATCATATATATATACGCTGGAGATAGTTGGTAGTTTTATGTTGGACAATAATATACAACATTATCATTATAGAACAAGGGAAGGCTCTTTGGCGCATGGTATTGTAAACGTTGTGTCTGTAATAAATGAAGAGAGATTAACCAATAAATTATATGAAGTAATTGAGGCATCTCATATAAAGTATCAAAAAAAGAAATTGGACTTATGGTTTATAGATAGAAAAAAGATAACACTAAATAAATTTGCAAAAAACTATGGAGAAGATTTTCAATACTACAATTTTATTAATACGTCATTAATACGAGGAAAAAGGATTGTTATCTATGGTGCTGGTAAAGTTGGGAGAGATATGATTGCGCAGATGTCAAAATATACGAGTATTGATATTGTCGCATGGGTTGATAGGAATCCAGATCACTATAATTATGATTTTAGGGAAGTATTATTACCTGCGCAAATAAATGAATATATATTTGATTATGTTATCATTGCAATAAATAATGAGATAATATATAAACGAGTTAAGGAAGAATTGATTAATAACTATAATGTCTCAGAAGAAAAAATAATTTGGTATTTGAAATAAAGAAGAGAATAAAAATGCGCTAGGAGGATGCAAAGTGGATCTAGGCGATTTTACAAAATTAGCAAAGGATTATATTAACAGACCGGGATATAGTCTTGATGTTCTTAGAGTAATAGGACGCAATGCCGGTATGGATAGAAGGGATTTTAAGGTGGCCGATGTCGGAGCCGGAACTGGCAAACTTACAGAGAATTTATATGAGCTAGGTCTTACGGGATGCGCAGTAGAGCCTAATGATGCAATGAGAGAAGAAGGTAAGAAATTATTTAAGGACAATTCTTCTTTCATATGGTTAGAAGGTGCAGCAGAACATACAGGATTGTCTGATAGTAGCTTTGACTGGGTGCTTATGGGGTCTTCATTTCATTGGGCTAACACAGAGCAGGCGTTAGAAGAATTTCATAGAATACTTAAGCCCGGTGGATATTTTACAGCTATATGGAATCCTCGTAATATTGAGGGGAACGAACTTCATGAAGAGATAGAAGCTATGATTGCTGATGAGATACCTAATCTTAAAAGGGTATCTTCCGGTGGCAAGAAGAACATCGGAGATATAGAAGGTAAATTGCTATCAACCAAGTATTTTTCCAATCTGTTCTTTGTAGAGGCAGAGCATAGTGTCGTTATGACTAAAGAAAGATGAATAATCCGGAGTGAATTACATCACCTGTCCGCTCTAGGAAATCATAATTCCGTTTTTTGAGAAATCATGATTTCACCAAAATGGAAATCATTTTATCTATAAATCCTTATAATGAATACATGCACCTATTGGTGTAAATATATTATAAGGAGGTCACGATTATGACCAAGTACAGAGAAATCATACGGCTTATCAGCCTAGGATTCTCACAGCGCAACATCATGGCAAGTTGTGGTGTTGCCCAAAAGACCGTCGTTAAAGTTCAAAAGCGTGCCAAAGAATTGAATCTTTCATGGCCACTTGATGAATCAATGACGGATGCTGAGCTTCAAAAGCTCATGTTCTCAAAAGAGAGCATCATATCATCCAACAAGCGAATGCCTGATTATGACTACATTCGCAAGGAGCTTTTAAAGAATGGTGTTACCAAAAAGCTCTTATGGACAGAATACATGGAGGAATGTCGGCAATCTGGCGATAAACCTCTAATGTATTCACAGTTCTGCTACCATATCCAGCAGGACGAAAACAAACACCGTGCTACCATGCATATCAATCGAAAACCCGGCGAACAGGTAGAGGTCGATTGGGCTGGTGATACAGCCAAGCTTATTGACCCTTATACCGGCGAAGTCATGGAAGCACATATCTTCGTCGGAGTAATGACATACAGTCAGTATGCTTATGTCGAAGCATTTCCGGACGAAAAACAGCAGTCATGGATTTCTGCCCACGTACACATGTATGAATACTTCGGTGGCGTAGCCAAGATCCTTGTCCCGGATAATTGCAAAACAGCAGTTGTCCATAACAAAGGATGGAACGACCAGCGAATCAATACTGTGTATCATGAGATGGCAGAACACTATGGAACAGCCATCATTCCGGTACGTGTCAGAAGACCTAAGGACAAACCAAATGCCGAAGGTAGCGTAGGAAATATATCCACATGGATTATAGCCGCCCTACGTAACGAGCAATTCTTTACAATCACAGAATTAAACAGAGCAATAGTAACTAAACTGGATGAATTCAATCGACGTCCTTTTCAAAAGAAAGAGGGTAGCCGATATGAGCTCTTCCACAATGAGGAATTGCCACTTTTGACACCATTACCTGCTACCCGTTATGAACTGGCGGAATGGAAACAAGCCACCGTTCAGTATAATTATCACATATCTGTCGACGGAATGCTATATTCAATTCCATATGAATATATCGGCAAAAAAGTCGACGTACGGATAACGGGTGCAACAATTGAAGTTTTCTATAATCAAAACCGTATTGCCTCTCATAGGCGATTATACGGACGTAAAGGTCAATATAGCACCATCACGGAACATATGCCACAGGACCATCAGCAGTATCTAGAGTGGAATGGTGACAGGTTTCGCAAATGGGCTGAAAGGATCGGTAAAAATACAAAAGCAGTCGTTGACGCGATTCTCCGTTCAACGGGTAGAACAACAATCATACAGGGCTTGTATGGGTCTGCTAAAGATGGCAGATAGATATTCGCCCTCGCAGCTTGAGGAAGCATGTAAAATAGCTCTCTCATATACGCAAAGTCCAAGCTATAAAAGTGTAAGAAACATACTTACGGCTACCCAAAATTGTACATCTAATAGCAAGGACAGTAGTACTGACACCCCAAAGAACAATGTAAACGGCATCACAAGAGGTGCCGACTATTATAGGCAGAACCGCTCATGATTAATAAATCAACAATAGATAAGCTCATAGAAATGAGACTTACATCAATGGCTGACGCATTTCGTATACAAGAAGCAGATACATCTCTTAATGATATGTCCTTTGCAGATCGCTTTGTCGCAAAATATGCCAACCCTGTTCTTCTTATTATTGACGAATGGTTACTTATGAAACCTACGCAAGAAGAGCAACAAGATATCCTTGAATTACTTCATCGACGTAGAAAGAAGTCATCAACAATCTTTTGCTCGCAGTACTCAAAAGAAGGTTGGTACGAACAGCTTGGAGGTGATGCATCTCCTCTTGCTGATGCAATCCTAGATCGTATAGTACATGACGGGTATGTCATCGACATCGTTCCTGTTGATCCCTCAAAGGATCTATCTATGCGAGAAGTATATGGTATCCCCGAGACTGACCGTATGTAATTGTTAAGGTACTATTTATAGCGGTGGCTCAAACTTGTCCGGACTGGTGGCTCACGCCACACCGGACAGGCGGCTCCGCCGCATTACAAATGATTTCCGAAAAACGGACAGCTGATTTCCATTTCATCGGACAAGCGACTTCGTCGCAACGGAATATCCATAAAGTTATACATCAAGAGAATAAAGGGCTAGTTAGAGCGAGCAAAAGAGCGTTAGCTGAAGCAAAAGGAGAATATATATGTTTTGTAGATGGAGATGACTATGTAGATAATAATTTTTGCGAGGATTTATTACAATTAATTCATGAGTATAAGGCAGATTTTGTGTCAACAGGTTACTATCAAGATGATAGGATTTCACATAAAAATAATACCAAGCTATTAGTATTAAATGATGAAAGCAGAAAAGGATTAATTGCTGAACAAATTGGAACACGTATTAAGTATGATGTTGCAACTTCCATATGGTCCAAGATATTTAAGGCAGAGTTCATAAAAAATGTTATGAAAGAGTTCCAGATTATCAATCATTTGGTGAAGATTTGCGTTGCTCGATACATTGCTTCTTGGAAGCAAAATGTTTTCTGATTTCTGACCTGACACTTTACCATTATGTCGTTAGAAAAGGCTCATTAATTCATAAAAGTTTTAGAGAAATGGTTACGAATGAGTTATCTTTAGTGAAAGATATTAGCAATATTCTAGATAAAACACCAGAAATTGCAGATTATGAGAAAATGCTAGATTATAGGGTGAAACAACAAATAGCTTTTTTCTTGAAGAGTGATTGTGATAAAAGATATGTAGTACAGTTATATGAGCTAGAAGATTTGACGAACTTGCCAGGAAAAAATTAGTGCTCTACGGTGCAGGAATAGTCGGTCAGGATTACTACACTCAGTTATCAAGATATTCTCATATTGAGATTGTGGCTTGGCTAGACAAATGTCCTGAGAAGTATGAGTTTGAATTTTTTGAGGTTCAAAGGATTGATTATATACAACTAATTGAGTTTGATGTTTGCTTTAATATGCGTAAATAATGAAAATGTTGCCCAAGAAATGATTAGTACTTTAAGTGATATGGGCATAGATAGAGAAAACTATTGTGGTAAAAACCTAAGAAAGTATTTGAGAATTCTGAGTTATGATCAATTATTAAGTAATGCTTCTAGGATTAGAATTGAGCAACTCGAAGAAGCAGTTGATTCAAATGCTATATTAATTTATTTTACCAAGAACTACAGAGAGAAGGGATACAGAAAGAATATCTTATGGAATGAACCAGTTAGTATTATCGGTTTGTAATGTGGTGATTGGAGGGTCTTATAGATAGTAATGGAATTAAAAAATATGAATTGTATGTCGTCTTCTAACAACATGACAGATCGCTTAGAAATCTTTTTGGCTAAAACACTAGCATGGAAAAAAGAATCAGAAATAAAGAATCGGTATTATGAAGCAATTGTTATTATAGATAACGAAGATGCTGATATTAATCAGTATACCATAGAATTGCTTCCTCAGATGATGAAAGAGCATCGTTATCAGAAAGTATATGTGCTTTCTTCGGATAAGGAATTGCTAAATAATATTAAGTTGTCGTATGAGGAATATGTAGAAATAGAATATTGCGAGCATGATTTTTTGGTTGACTTTAATAAAGTACAGGCATTCACCAAAATGTTTAATAGGGTATACACTAATCTTACAGAGTATAATGATGATTTTAATCCGTTGTTAATGGAAGGCGTTAATAGCATCACAAGACGAGAGATTGTGGGGAGAGTTTTCCTTGGAATAAAGAATTATTACAGTAAAAGAGTTGATAGTAGTTTTTATTCGTTGCCAAAAGAAAGAGTTCCCATAGATTGGGTTTATTCAAGAAAACATGTTCCAGTAGATAAGAATAGTACTGTAGATGTTCGATGTTATTATAGAAAAAGAATAAAAGAATTAGAAGAAGGACAACTGATTGATAATGATAGTGTAATAGTAATATATGGTGAATGTAATGGTGCACATATTATCGCAAAAGAATTGAAAGATAAATACAATTATTTAATAGTCGATAGGAGCTACAAAAAAATTGGAAAAGAGATTAATGATGAAATAATAAATGATGCAAAAAAGATTTTAGAAAAACACAATAGTAATTATAGAATATTTGTAACAATTTATCATTATCAAGAAGTGTGCGAATACTTAAAGTACTATGGGTATGAGCTTGGCAAAGAGGTATTCATATTTAATTATAAAAAAGATATTAATGATTATGAGGATGATGAGATCTCGTTATATGTCAAGAAAAAATTTGAAAACGGAGAAAAAATGTATAATAATTTACGTCAAAGATTTGGTGAGAGGTCTATTTTTTTGAGTCCTTTTTATGCATCTGGAGATATTTATTTAGCTTCATTATATATACCATATTATGTTGAAAAAAAAGAAATCAAGAGCTTTATTGTTGTTGTGTCTTCGAGAGCTGCTAGCAAGATTGCTAAGTTATGCGGATATGATGTATGTGTTATATCAAAGGAGGATGCTTTTTGCTTACTAGACTACGCTAGGTTGATGGGATATGCAAATCTTGATGTTCATTTTATTAATGTAGCTAGTGAGGAACAGCGTGTAATAAATCTGTTTTCTAGAGTTGATATTAATTCTATGCATCAAAGATTAGCTTTTGAAGATGATGTCAAAAGAAGCATTCCTAAGATTTCTCAGATTAACTCGGATGTAATATTTGAAGAAAACTCATTAAGAAAAGGTAGAACTGTCATTATTTCTCCATATTCAAATACAGAAGGTAATATCCCAGAGGACATGTGTGAGAGATTAATAAGGATACTGCGTGATAATGATTTTGATATATGTACTAATGTGGCACCAGAGGAAAGGGCATTGCATGGAACAAAAGGGTTGTTTATTCCTTATAGTCAAATAATTGATTTTGTAAACAAAGCAGGCTTTTTTATAGGGGTCAGAAGTGGGTTGTGTGATATTATTTCTTCAACAACATCTAAAATGATTATTTTTTATAAAGAACGAGATCGTGTTGTATATGATTTGAAAGAGATGGGACTAAAAGAAATAGATATTTTACAGTATAATTTCGAAGAAGTAGAAGACAATAGTGAAGAAATATTTAAACAGATAGAAGAGTTTGTTTCGTAAGAGGAATAAAGATGAAAAAAGATGGTAATAAAAGACATATTGTCTATGCAACTGATCATAATTATGCCTTTGTATGTGCAGTTTCAATTGCATCTTTGTTAGAGTATAAGAATAAGGATGACCATTATATTATTTATATTTTGACAGATGGCAGCCTGACTAGTGATGATATTTGTCTTTTTGATATATTAGAAAGGATGAAGCCGGACTGTACTATTGAAGTAAAAAGTGTTTCTGATGAGCAAGTTGATAAGGTAGACGTTGCAAATTATCATTTGACGAAAATGACTTATTATCGTCTTTTGTTGCCGACACTCTTATGTGATGTTGATAAGTGCCTATATATAGATGCAGACACTAGGATATGTGCTGATATATCTATGTTGATGAATCACGATATTACAAATTATTATTTAGCGGCAGTAGTTGATAGTGATATTAAGAAAGTCTCCTATGACAATGTGGCGAATCTTAATCTTGATAATTATTTTAATGCCGGTGTCCTGTTAATGAATTTGGATAAGATGAGAGAAAAGGATTTGTCTAAGCAGTTTTTTTCTTTGATTGACAAGGAATGGCCATATCGTGATCAGGACATACTCAATAAAGTATGTGAAGATAATGTTCTATTAATAGATAATAGGTTTAATAGGTTCTCATATTCTGTTAGTGAAAATGATAATACTGTTATTGTTCATTATATTGGTGGTATAGCTACGAGACCTTGGCAATCTCTATCAGTTAATAATGGTGAAAAATGGTGGCAAATCGCCAAGGTTTTCTCTGAGTTGGATGTTTATAATGAAGTCATGGCGGTAATACAAAGACATCATAATTGTGGGCAGATTCGTTATATAGTTGATTGTTGCAGTAAATACAGGAATGTATATGTGTTTGGAAGTGGATATTATGGAAATAAACTAGTAAGAAGTCTTCAACGAAATCATGTCACGAATATTGCATATTTACTTGATAACAATAAATCATTATGTGGAAAGAAGATAGCAGGAGTGTCCGTAATGGCACCAAGTGATGTAGAATTTACAGAAGATGATTTAATAATCATATCTATAAAGAATCAATCTGCCAGACAAGAGATTGCTGAGCAGTTAGAACAGTTAAAAATAAGAAAACAGCAAATAATGTTCTACGAAGAAAAGACATCCGACGAGTACTATTACATGTCACCAGAATATCAGGCCGAAGAAAGAGAGAATGTTCTTCTTAGAGAATTAGGTTCTGGAACCGCTCGCTTGGGGTGGGATTTAAATAAACATGGATGATTGCTAATGGTTTGGAGGATGGCTTGACATATGTGTAATAATAAGCAAACCTTGACAGACAGACAGACAGACAGACAGACAGACAGACAGACAGACAGACAGACTTATAATTGTATATCATTAGGATGGTTTTGTGGTACTGCAAGTACTTTGGGCAAACTTGGATTAAGAAATAGTTCGGGACCTTTCGATTGGTATTTTTCAGATTTTCAAGGAGTACTTAAGCAAATTGAAGATAGATTTACCGATTTCTTAAATCCAACAAATTTAGAGGTTGATAAGAAGAATACAAGGTGTTTTTATGATTCGAAGAATGGTTTCTATTATAATCATGACGTTAGTAATGATTATGAGACAGATTATCCAGAGATTTATAAGAAATACAGTAGAAGGATAGCAAGGTTTTTATCGGATATTGAATCTCCTTCGGTGTTGTATCGTATTATTAAAGATAACGATGAAGTTGATTATATCAACAGAAATTGGGAATATGCTAATAGTGTAATAAGAGCATACAATGATAATAATAGAATAATATATGTTAAACCATATTTGTTTGAGGAACTGACAGACAAAGTCGAATCATATGATATAGGTATAGAAGAGTATACAGATAAGACATATGAATTAAGGCATATGTTTGATACTAATAAAGAATTGCTATCAACTAGTAAAAGTTTTGTTAGTGAGGATATTATTGAGAAAAATACAAGATTCGATATAAATAGTAATTGCCAAAAGGCTATGGCTGGATGGATTGACATGTGTGTGGAGAAAGATATAGATGGAGTAGATAGTATCATTCTTGATGCACTAGAAGTGTCTGACATAATAGGAATATATCTGTGGGGAGCTGGAAGATTGGGAATTCCATTAGCTAAGTATCTCACAAGAAGAGGTGTTATAGTAAAGGGAATTATCGACAATGATAAAACAATAGGATATATCAAAGATATTGCTATTATACAATATAATGAGATTGAGGATGGCGCAAGAATTTTTATTTCAATTGCCGATAAAGAGCCTAAAGAGGCGGTTATGAAACAGATAATGTCTAGTGATAAAAATGTTAAGGTTATAAGTTATGAAGACATTTATAACGAGAGATATGATATATAAGGGATTGAATATTCTATTAGTATGTAGATAAATTAGAATCGAATTTAGGACAAATGAAGAAGATAATCGTATATGGCTATGGACGTAAATATCAACAATTAAAGAATGATTTATTTGGATGTGACATAGTTGCATTTGCAGACAAGAATGCGAAAGAGCTTTGTGTTAAAGAAGATGGAACGATGTTCATCTTGCCAAGTGAGATAAATGATTATGAATATGATTACGTAGCGATAAGCCTAATTGGTTCATATGAGCAGGTAAAGCAACAATTAGTAGGTGAGAATAATGTTGATGAAGACAAGATTATTTCGCTTATGATGTTTGTAGAGAATAATACGGCAGATTTGAAGGCATATGAGTCCCAGATTCAAGAAGTGATGTTATCTGTTGATGAGAATAATCCTCAAGTCAGAGCATATGACACTTGTCCCAAGACTGAGATGTCAGGTCGTAGAATCGCGCTCAGCGATGCTCTGTTATACATAGATAATTCTGATCATTATCATGGAGAAGATACTAGCATTTATGTTGTGACTCATAATGAATACAAAGTATTCTCCGACGAGGACTATGTTCCTATTACAGTTGGAGATTATCATAGAAATGATTATTTGTGGGAGCAGCAAGGTGACAACATATCTTATCTAAATTCCAAGATTAATGAGTGTACAGCAATTTATTGGATATGGAAGAATTCTGAATCTAAGATAGTAGGAACTAATCATTATAGAAGATATTTTTATAATAATGAATTGCGATGTAGAGAGAATAGATTATGTGGAGCTCTAGCAGAGCAAATCTTAGATAAATTTGATATGATTGTCTATAAAGCGGCAGTTCCTAATAATCAGACTGTAGAGGAAGAGATGAGGACTGATTTGTCAAACGACGCATTTATATATGGGTATAAATGTATTTTTGAAGGAGTGAAAAAATATCAGTCCGAATATATAGACGATTTTTACGCTGTGATGGGCAGTAAAGAATGCTGTTATTGCAATATGCTAGTTACAAGAAAGGAACTATTTGATTCCTATTGTGAATGGCTTTTTTCTTTTTTAATTCCTGTAGCAGAGCAAGCAGATGTATCAAAATACAATTCTCACGATGCAAGAGTAGTAGGTTTTTTTGCAGAACGAATGCTTTCTGTGTGGCTGCATCATAATCCAATTAGAATCAAACCAATGCCGGTATTTATACCATAAAAATAGTACATCTACTTTACTTCTTGAATAATTTATGATATTATATACAAACAAATGTTCGAGAAGGAAGGAGAAAGAGAACTTGGTATTTAGAAATGAAGAGCTAAATGGAACAGGAGAGATTGTTGTATATAGCAACTATCATCCTTATTGGAACAATCGTGAGGAAAAAGAGCGTAATCCTAGATTCGATGTTTTCTCAGGGAAATTATTAGATTTAAAAGAAGGAAAGCCATCAGCAATAGAGTATTTTTTTGATATTTTAGATAAAGAGATTAACCCAGGGGTTACAATTTGTGTAGTTCCTTCAAGTGATGCGGATAATACAGATTCGGGAATTGCAAAACTTGCATTGGCGTTAGCAAATAGTAATAGAAAGGATATGGTGTATTATTTACAAAGAAAGAAATCAATTCCTAAGCTAGCACATGGTGGGTACAGGGGCAAAGAAGTACACTATCAATCTATTGAAACGGTCAAAGATATGGATATTACTGGTGATATAGTGTTATTAATGGATGATATTACAACCAGTGGTAATTCGTTATATGCTTGTAAAAACATATTAATAGAGAGTGGAGCAGATACGGTTGAGATGTTTGCCTTGGGGAAAACGGTGAGAGATTAATATGATGAATTGAGCAGGTACATTGTGTGGTTATACGTTTTATTTAGAGAGAATGAGAGATGGATATAAAGTGTTGCAGTCAAGATGACAGAGACTATCCTATATTGATGAAAGGTATTAAGAATCCACCGAAGAAGATATATTATTGTGGCAATATAGGAATTATTAATGATAACCCATGTTTGGCAATTGTGGGTTCGAGAAAAGCATCAGAAAATAGTCTAAAGGTTGCTTATGAATATGGTAGAATTGCGGCCAAGTGTGAATATGTCACAGTAAATGGACTTGCAATTGGATGTGATACTCAAGCATTAAGAGGTGCGCTTTCTCTAGGAGGGGAATGCGTAGTAGTGATGCCTGGAGGTCTAGATGAAATATATCCAAAGTCAAATGAAGAATTAGCTAAAGAGATTGTAGATGCTGGTGGATGTATTATCAGTGAATATGAAGTGGGTGTTCGACCGAGAAATTATACATTTGTACAAAGGGACAGAATTCAAAGTGGAATTAGTAAGGGAGTAGTTGTTGTTGAAACATCTCTTGAGGGTGGAACAATGCATACGGTTGAGTTCGCAGAGAGTCAACGAAAACGTCTTGCCGTTTATTATTCTAAAATGATTGAAATATCTTCTGGTAATAAAGAATTACTGAAGCAAGGTCGAGCAGTTCCTGTAGAAGATGATCAAAGTATGGAAAAGTTCCTTGAGAGGGTTGCGGAAGATAGAATTGAGACATATGAGCAAATGACTTTTGATTTTTTAAAGTAAGGTATATCTGTTTCATAAAAAATAATAGAAAGAATTTGGATTATAAATAATAGCTATGAGTATTTCTTATATAATTGTCCAGGCGGGTGGCAAAGGAACCCGTATGGAATATCTAACATATAATAAACCGAAAGCGCTGGTGCCGATAGATAATCTTCCTATGATTTTCCATCTGTTTAAGTTATTTCCTAGAGCGAAATTTTTAGTGATAGGTGACTATAAATATGATGTTCTTGTTAAGTATCTTAATGCCTTCGCCGAAGTCGACTATGAAGTGATTGATGCAAGAGGAAAGAAAGGAACCTGTGCAGGCATTTCAGATGCAGTAAAGCTAGTTCCTGACAAAACATCATTTATGCTTATATGGAGTGATTTGATATTACCGAAGGCTTTTAGTGTACCAAATGATGAGACAAATTATATTGGTATTTCAAAAGATTTCCGCTGTCGCTGGAGTTATAAGGATGGCATTTTTTGCGAAGAACCAAGCGAAGAGGTAGGCGTAGCAGGACAATTTGTGTTCACAGATAAGTCCAAGATAAAGGACGTTCCATTGGAGGGTGAGTTCGTAAGATGGCTGCAGAGTCAGGGAATGACATTTCAGGAGCTGCCACTATATCATACCAAGGAATATGGTCTGTTATCAGAATATGATAAGATGAGCAAGAATCATACAGGCAGCAGATGTCGTCCATTTAACAGAATTACTGTTGAGGGAGACCGTATAATTAAGGAAGGTATAGACGAACAAGGTCGTTCCTTGGCTGTTAGAGAAAATGCCTGGTATCAGAAGGTTAAAGAAGAACGATTCCCTAACGTGCCTGTAATATATGATACCAATCCTCTTGTGATGGAAAGAATCGATGGGAAGAATATTTTTGAATATGACCTATCCTTTGAAGAAAAGAAGGCAGTATTAAAGCAACTTGTTGATTGTATTCGAGAAATTCATAATCTTGAAGGATGTCCTGCGGATAAAGATAGTTTCTATGATGCATATATTGGTAAGACATATAAGAGGTTAGAAAAGGTTGAGAATTTAGTCCCTTTTGCAAAGGATGAATTTATAACTATTAATGGAAGAAAATGTAGAAATGTATTCTTCGTTAAGGATGAATTAGAAGAAGCGGTAATGTCGTATTTGCCAGATGAATTTCGACTTCTTCATGGAGACTGTACATTTAGCAATATGATGCTTAGAAGCGATGGCTCTCCTGTAATGATTGATCCACGAGGATATTTTGGCACTACAGAATTATATGGTGATACAGCGTATGACTGGGTTAAGATTTACTATTCTGTGGTAGGCAATTATGATCAGTTCAATCTTAAGAGATTTAGGCTTAAGATAGAGGAGGATGAAGTTTTTCTTGATATAGAGTCTAATCATTGGGAAGATATGGAGGAGGAATTCTTTGCTCTTTTAGGAGGGGAGGTAACTTCTAAGCAGATGAAGCTCTTACATGCAATTATATGGTTGTCCCTTACTACATATGCATGGGAAGACTATGACTCTATATGTGGAGCATACTATAATGGGTTGCTTTATTTGGAAGAAGTACTTGATTGATTTATGAAAGGACATGGTGATTACACTTATGATTTCTTACTATGAGAATGTAATGAAGACTTTAGAGAAGTCAGTAGAGTCTATGGATGAAGATGTATATTATTCATTAGTAGATCAATGTGTTTCTTGTATTGAGTCCGGGGGAAAAGTTATAGCAAGCGGACTTGGTAAGAATGTTTCTATCTGCGAAAAGTTCGTTGGAACATTAAACTCACTTGGAATAGATGCAAGATTTCTTCACACCAATACTGCTGTACATGGAGATCTTGGTATGGTGGGAGAAAAGGATTTGGTGATACTATTGTCAAAGGGTGGCAACACTATTGAAACTGTAGACTTGATAACGTATTTAAAGGACAGAGGAACCAATACATGGCTTTTATCCTTTGCAAAGAATGGTAAAAGCGCAGAACTTTTACCGGATGAGAAAATATTAATGTTAGAGCTCGACAGTGAGGGGGACGAGTGGGATATTGTTCCGAATAATTCTACAACGGTTAACCTGATTATTCTACAAGGTCTTGCTATTGAGATTGCTAAGAGAATGGGAATAACTTTAGATGACTTCAAGCGCAATCACCCAGGTGGTGGAATTGGTGCTAAGCTTAGAGGAGAAAGATTATGGAATTAGAGATGTCGTCCCTTCCTAAGACATGGATATTGGATTTGGATGGTACTTTAGTCAAGCATAATGGTTATAAAATAGATGGGAAGGATTCTTTACTCCCTGGTGCCAATGAATTATTGTCACAGATTCAAGATGAGGATTATGTAATAATAGTTACATCCAGAAAGCTAGAGTATAAGGAGTTGACAGAATCATTTCTTCAGGAAAACAACATCAGATATGATCATATTATATTCGAAGCCCCTTATGGTGAGAGGATTCTAATTAATGATAATAAACCTTCCGGATTGAAGATGGCGTATGCCATTGATACAGATAGAGATAATATCAAGCCAATTAGGATTAAAGAGAATCCTGATTTATAAGTAGAAAAAATATTATGAACACAGAACAAAGAATCAGAGAAATTAGAAAAGGAACATTAAAATGGTATTCGTTTAAAGAGGGTGCGTCCATATTATTTGTGGGTGATAAGACAGACCCTCTTTTTGAGATGCTTGAAGAAAAGGATTTAGTGGTGGAGAGTGTTTATGCTGAGAATGTGTATGATATTAACCAATCATACGATTACATCATAGCAATTGAATCTCTAGAAGTTCTAAAGGATGTTCCTGGTGCAATTACACATTTGTCAAAATGTTTAACAAAAGACGGTCACATGATTCTTGGCTTTAATAATCGTCTTGGCGTTCGCTATTTCTTTGGAGATAGAGATCCATATACTAAGCAAAACTATGACGGAATAGAG
>OCTW011586474.1_pt1 | contig 22900 bp, 13 predicted proteins | sample 1539671 | NCBI WGS metagenome assembly OCTW01 (sample SAMN02144230, study PRJEB22623) | gut metagenome | biome: sheep rumen | host: Ovis aries | place: New Zealand | reverse complement strand
GGCTCCGCTGGTATGAGCGATCAGCCTGCCCTTTAGTTCTTTCTTATCGAGAGAAGAAAAAACCTCTGAAATACTATTGTCGCTGACAGTTATAAATATCGCATTGCTTCCCTTTATAAGGTCATTCACGTCTTCATAGTACAAAGTATCAGTAAACTCTGCCGCTTCCTTCGCCCGCTCCGGTGTCCTGTTCCAAAAACCTGAAACATCTACTCCGTGGAGCTTCATGTACTTTCCTAAAGTACATCCGACTCTGCCGGCTCCGATAAATCCAATCCTCATACCATCACCACCTTTCATCTATGCTTTGGTTTTAAAACTAAAGTAAAATGAAAGCATGCTCTAATATGTCAGCTATTAAATTCTAAGGTACAGTTTCTTTCGAATACCATCCTTTGCAGCTTGAATAATAATATATTTTATACAATTTGTAAAGGGATTAAATTGTATAAAATTTAGTACAATAAGCAACTGCAACAAAAAACCACAGATAGACAACGACTGCTTGCAGTCAGTTGGCTGTTTGTGGTTTTTGTTATAGATTGCGCAGCAATCTATCGCCGAACAATAGTCCCGCAGGGACGACCGGCGACGCAGTCGACGGGTTCGGCGGTTGCTGTTGCTGTCATAAACAGTTGCAACCGTCGTTATTCGGCGGTTGCTGTTGCTGTTGCTTTTACTATTTTTTAACTCTTCAAATTAATATACGTATCCACCATCTCCGCGATTGCGGCGTAGTCCTCATCTTCTATACTCTCTCTGAGAGCATTCATGAAATCAACATTCTCGCCCGTGTATGTAACACCACACAGCTTATAGTAATCATCTATGATACCTACGCCATCTTCCACGGAAGCCTTCCTGCCGATTTCAAGAAGTATCTCCTGATCGATGGTTTCTGAAACATTACCTGCTGCCTCTTCCGTATCATCGGCTTCTTCCGGCATGTTTTCTGTGCCTGAAGTGCCTTCTTCAGCCTTGGCAGCATCACCATATCCTGCTTCCTCAGAAACCTGCTCGGCAAATTCAGCATCTGTTATGCCCTTATTCGCATCAATAAATACCAGATATTCACCGATAGCGGCAACTGTTTCCTGAAGTTTTTCAAGAAATACAGAAAGATTATCTCTTACATAGTTTTTATTACCGATATTTACCGCTGCTTCAAGGGTCGATGCCATAGAGAGAATATCATCAGCACCGATATTACCGCTGCTGGTTCTTATACCATGAATACGATTTCTGAAGCTTCTGTAATCGGATTCAAATTTGATTCTAAGCTCTTCACCGGCATTCATATTTCTGCTGTAGAAGCTTGATACCAGCTTGTTATAAACATCGATATTTCCGCCAATCTTCTCAAGAATACGGCTGACCTCAAGGATTTCGGACAGCTTCTCAAGTCCCTCGCTGAATCTCGACTCTCTGATATACTGATCCATATCGGAGGTTCTGTATTTGATCTTGCTTCTTTCAACATTATTCATGATGATCGTCGCAAGGGTTCTTCTGTCAAATGGCTTAACTATCATATCGGTAAAGCCATCCTCGATAAGCTTTTCACGGTCTTCATTGACCGCATTTTCAGTCATGGCTATTATAGGCAGCTCGGTATATTTCTCTCCTCCGAGCATCCTTATTTCCTTCATGGTATCCGTACCGTTCATGACCGGCATGATCATATCCATAAATACAAGATCATACTCATTATTCATTACCATATCGATAGCGGTAATGCCTGAGGATGCAATATCGCATTTGATCTCCATCTGGTTCATGACACCTGTTGCGACGGTTGCATTTATATCAGTGTCATCTACAAACAGAACGGAAACATCAGGCGTCCACATCTGCTGAGCCTCTTCCATAGAAACCATTTCGATAACATCGGCATCAACCTGGGTATGATAGATGCTTCCCTCAGGTCTGTCCTGAAGCAGCGAGAAGGTAAACGTAGAGCCTTCACCATAGGTACTTTCAACATCAATATCACCGCCCATTACCTCTGCAAGACGTTTTGCAATGGCAAGACCGATACCTGTTCCGGAATAACCCGCCTCCTGCTTGTTGCTGTTGATATTATATACCTCAAATATATGATCCAGCTTTTCCTTTCTGATACCTATACCGGTGTCAGTTATGCCAAATACTATATTTTTCTTCTTCTCACTCTTAGGATCATTGTAATCATAGCAGTCTACGGTCAGAGTTATAGATCCCTCTCTCGTATATTTCTGGGCATTATCGAGAATATACATAAGCACCGCTCTTATCTTCTCATAATCACCGATAAGAACGTCAGGAATGTCATTACCGAGCTCAACAAAAAACTTGATAGGTCTGCCGGTAACAAGATTTATCATTTTATCGGAAATATCACATACAAGAGTCGTGATAGAATAAGCCGCATTAACTGCTGTCTCACGTCCCGATTCAAGTCTTGCAAGTCTAATGATACCATCAACCTTACTGATGATATCATTACTCTGCGCAACGATATTCTTCAGGTTTTCCTGCTCCTCAGCTGATCTCGGAGCGCCGTTGTTCATCGTATTTTCAGCCAGACTTATGATTGCATTGATAGGCGTTTTTATTTCGTTACTAATATTTGCCAGATAGTCGTTCTTGGCCGTACTGGTCTTAACAGTATCCTCATGCTCCTTTGCAAGTCTCTCAAGCTCTCTGTTCTTACCGAGCATGGCTTTCCTGAGTTTAAGGAAGATCAGGAGGGCTGTCAGAAATACAAGTATGATTGCTGCAACAAAAGATATCTTTACTATCCTTTTCTCGAAGAAGCCCATCTTCTTCTCAATAGTAAAGGTCATAACACTCTCACTTTCGGTACCGTCAGCATTGACTGCCGAAAGCGTAAATTTATACTCGCCGCCTTCAAGATTGGTATAAACAGCCTGCATAGGCATATTTCCGGATATAATAACCGGTTCCGAATCGAAGCCGTCAAGCATATAACTGACTTTAAGATTTTCTCTGTTTGTATATGTAAGCACACCAAAGGTTATGGTTATCCTGTTAGTCTTGGCAGGGATAGTCAGATTACCTCCGATCTCATCAAAGGAATATGTTTTACCATCCACATCAATTTCAGAAACCGTAAGACGTGGTGCAGCCTTATTTATCTTAATATCCGTGGTATCCAGGCTCTCGATACCATCCGTACAGCAGATATAAAGTATTCCGTTTCTGTCAAGGAGTGATGATGATCCGTCCATGATCGATCTGGTTAGACCGTCACCCTTGGCAAGGTATCTCGCGTTAACACCCGCTGCACCTAAGAGCTCTGCTTCCGTAGTCTGAAGTACACCCTTGGAACCGATTACCCAGACCTCGCCGCGTCTGATTATGATATCATATACATTATTTGAAAAATCAATACTGCTGAGCGCTCTGACAGCATCGCCATAATATGTGATACCATTATCAGTCCCGATGTAGAAACCGCTCTCGCCCTTTGTGATGCAGGAAATAACATTGGAGGTAAGTCCCTGCTCAGTTGTATAGCTTGTTATCCTGTTATTATCTATGATATACAGACCACCGCCGTCTGTACCCGCAAGTATTCTTCCCTTGTCATCCTCTGCAACGGTTGTGATATTTGCATTTTCAAGTCCATCCGCTGCGGTATATCTGATCTCAAGGGCATCATCACTGATAATACCCAGTCCTTCACTCGTTGCCACAGCTATCTTACCATTGCTCAGCTCATAGGTGCAGTTCACCTGATTTGAAGGAAGCTGTGAGGTTCGTCCGTAATATTTTGTAGAACCTGATCTGGACCACATTATAACGCCGTAACGTCTGAAGGTGCTGACCCAGATATTTCCCTTGCTGTCAGCCATAACATCATTAACGCCCACTCCGCTGAGAGTTTCGGTCAGGTTGTTTGTTACCATTCGATTAAGAGGGTCAATGATATAGAGACCCTCATCAGTGCAAATATATTTGCAGGAATTGATATATCTTATACAGTTTACAGAGGTTTCCGGAATCTTATAGCCCGAAGAAAAATCCTTGAACTTGCTTCTCGCCATAAGAAGCAGGCCTTTTCTTGTAGAAGAAAGCCAGATATTTCCCTCGTAATCAATGATCATTGAAGAAATATAGCTGTCTATTGAAAGATTCTTGATATTATTATAAACTCCGTATTCGTCCAGATATCCAAGTCCGTTATCGGTACATACATATAGCCTGTTCTCGTACTTGTAAATATCATTGATACCATAGCTGGCTGACTGAAGCTTTTCATATTCAGACAGAGTTTCCATTCTGAGGATATCTCCTCCGACAGAGCCTATATAAACGCAGTCGTTACCGACCTCGATTGCCGAAAGCTCTTCTATCTCAAGATCCTCCGCAGTAACTGCACGTATAATACTTTCTCCATCGGCAGATATACTGAGCGTAAACAGTTCATTTGAGTCGGAAATCCCCCAGATACGTTCATTAAAGAAGCTTATATCAGAGATATTTCTTCCCGAAAGCTTCTCCTCCTCACGAAGAACAAGCGTATCCTCATCAACAGTAAAAAGGCCTGAAGAACCCGCCACATAAATAGTTCCATCTTCCGATTCGCAGACATCATTGATAGTCTTGATGCCGTTATAATAATCAGCAGAGAAATGCTGCATATCATTGCCCTTCTTATAGAAGAGTCCATAATTTGCCGTTCCTATCCACAGTCTTCCGGTAGAATCCTGGAACAGCGAATTGATCCTGTATACATCAGCCTTCTCAGTATCCCACAGATTAAAAACCTTAAATTCGTTTCCGTCATATCTGTAAAGACCGCCATCGGTACCAACCCAGATATATCCGGAAGCAGTCTGATAAACACAGTTAACCTCATTACTTCCAAGTCCGTTATCCTGGGAAAAAATAGTCGAAATATAATTGGTAACAAGGTCCTTATCATTCGTGGTTTCAGCCGTTACCGTCCTTTCGTCCGAAGGACGCACGAAGACAAGGCATGCCAGGAAGCATGCCGCTATCATCAGATATATGACCGGTTTTTTTATTCTGTTTGAAACCATATTTTTCCTGTTTTATCCTTATGGCACGTCGAGCCGGCATATTGTATAGTCGGCTCTCCATGCATCTTATCTGTTATATCTTATACAGATCACTCTACGATTTCAGCAATAGTCTCCTTCATTATTTCAAAGGCCTTATCACAATCCTCTTTAGAAGCAATAAGCGGAGGTACGAGGCGTACAACTGCAGGTCTTACAGCTGTCATAAGAAGATATTTCTTCTCCGCACAGGTATATTTGAGCTGGTTTGCAATAGGAACATCGAACTCTATTCCGTTAATAAGTCCGACACCTCTGATTTCTTTAACGTGTGGAAGCTTTGCAGCCTTCTCACGGAAATACTCTCCAACCTCTTTGGCATTCTGAGGCAGCTTCTTCTCGAGAAGCTCTTCAATCTGAGCATATGCCGCTGCACAGCAGACAGGGTTTCCACCAAAGGTAGTTCCATGTGCTCCCGGACCGAATGTATTCATGATCCTCTCTGATGAACACATTGCACCGATAGGCATTCCGCCGCCCATAGCCTTGGCCATGGTAACAATGTCAGGCTTTACGCCGTAAGTCATATAAGCCATTATCTCACCTGTACGTCCCCAGCCGGTCTGAACCTCATCAAATATAAGAAGCATTCCCTTCTCATCGCAGAGCTTTCTGAGCCCTTCGAGAAATTCCTTATCAGCCGGATAAACGCCGCCTTCACCCTGAACAGGCTCTACCATGATCGCAATAACATCATCTGTTGCCGCCTCTTTAAAGGCCTCAAGGTTATTGAACTCGGCATATTTAAAGCCCGGTGTAAGTGGATCAAAGCCCTTCTGAATTGCACTGTCAGGCTGTCCGGTTGCAGCAAGTGTACCGAGTGTTCTTCCGTGGAAGCTGTTTAATGCAGTTACAATCTTATATCTTTCCGGTCCGAAGTTATCTACACCGTATTTACGTGCAAGCTTTATGGCTGCTTCGTTCGCCTCTGCACCACTGTTCTGGAACTGGATTTTCTCCATTCCGATAGTCTCACAGATAAGCTTTGCCAGCATTATCTGAGGGATCGTATAGCAGTAATTTGATGAATGAACCATCTCATCGATCTGCTGCTTAACATAGGCAGAAACACGCTCGTTACAGTGTCCGGCTGCGTTTACTGCTATTCCGCCGAGGAAATCAAGATATGCATTTCCTTCCTCGTCATATATGTACATTCCTTTTGCTTTTTCTGCTATAAAATCAAAGCGCGGAAACTGCTCGTTCATGTATTTTTTGGCTGTTTCTTCGAGCTGTGCTTTGGTCATCTGCGTGTCTTTCATATTCATAATAATCACCGTCCTGTGCAATTATATATTTTAGGTTATAATATACTATAATATCATTGTTAGTGCAATTCTCTTCTTGTTCATATCTACAGACAACACTTTAACTTCCACGATGTCGCCGACTTTGACAACGTCGAGGGGATGCTTCACGAACTTCTTGTTTGTGAGCTGAGAGATGTGAACAAGTCCGTCCTGATGAACTCCGATATCAACAAATGCACCGAAATCGATTACATTTCTGACTGTTCCCTTGAGGATCATGCCTTCCTTAAGATCCTTCATATCAAGGACATCCGAACGAAGAACTACCGGCGGCATGTCGGCACGCGGATCACGGCCCGGTCTCTCAAGTTCCTTGATGATATCCTTAAGTGTTGGTTCGCCGACACCGATCTCTTCAGCTGTCTTCTTGAAATCATTTATGAAGATAACCTTATCCTTCTTGCCGATATCCTCTTTCGCGAGGCTGCATTTCTTCAGAAGCTTTTCGGCTGCTTCATAGCTTTCCGGATGTACTCCGGTATTATCGAAAGGATCTGTTCCGTTTGCAATTCTCATGAAGCCCGCACACTGCTCATAAGCCTTAGGTCCGAGCTTAGGAACCTTAAGAAGCTCCTTACGATTCTTAAAGGCACCGTTTTCTTCTCTGTATGCAACAATATTTTTAGCAATGGTCTTGTTGATGCCGGAAATATATTCCATCAGAGGAGCCGAAGCTGTATTCAGGTCTACACCTACGCTGTTTACACAGTCCTCAACGACTGCTCCGAGTCTCTCGCCAAGCTTCTTCTGGTTCATATCATGCTGATACTGGCCAACACCTATTGCCTTAGGATCGATCTTTACAAGCTCTGCAAGAGGATCCTGAATACGTCTTGCGATTGAAGCTGCACTTCTCTGTCCAACGTCAAAGCTTGGAAATTCTTCTGTTGCAAGCTTACTTGCGGAATAAACCGAAGCTCCAGCCTCATTTGTTATTGCATAGCTTACTCCACCGCCGATCTCACTGATGATCTCTGCAACGATCTGCTCCGACTCACGGCTGGCAGTACCGTTTCCGATGGAAATAAGAGATATTTTATATTTCTTGATAAGCTGTTTAACCTTCTCCTTGGCTGCTCTGATCTTAAGATCGTTGGTTGGCGCTGTCGGATAAACGACTGCTGTATCAAGTACCTTTCCTGTAGCATCTACGACAGCAAGCTTACAGCCGGTTCTGAAGGCAGGGTCCCAGCCAAGAACATTTCTTCCTGCAACAGGAGGCTGCATAAGAAGCTGTTCGAGATTCTTGCCAAATACGGTTATCGCACTGTCCTCAGCTGTTTCTGAAAGTTCGTTTCTGATATCTCTCTCAATTGCAGGTGCAAGAAGTCTGTCATAGCTGTCCTTGATAGCCTTGCTGAGGAAATCATTTACAGCCTTATTATCTGAGATGATCACATTCTTTTCAAGATATGACTGGATCTCATCTGTCGGAGCCTCAAGCTTAACTGTAAGGAATTTTTCCTTCTCACCTCTGTTAAGTGCAAGCACCTTATATCCGGCAACCTTTCTTACTGGCTCACTGTATTCATAATAGTTTTCATAAACTGATTCTGCCTCTTTATCCTTAGCAGCTGATGTAAGTACACCCTTATCAAATGTCAGTTTTCTGATATATGCTCTGTATTCTGCGGTATCGGAAATATCCTCAGCAATGATATCTGATGCACCTGCAAGCGCATCCTCAGCTGTAAGTACTTCCTTCTCTTCGGAGATATATTTCTCTGCCTCCTTGATCATATCAAAGCTGCCATTTGCAAGCATGATAGCCTGTGCAAGAGGCTCAAGGCCCTTCTCCTTGGCGATCATGGCTCTGGTTCTCTTCTTCTGCTTATATGGTGCATAGAGATCTTCAACAGTGACAAGAGTTTCAGCCGATTCAATCTTCTTCTTAAGTTCTTCGGTCAGCTTGCCCTGTTCCTCGATGGATGCGATAACTGCTGCCTTTCTCTCCTCAAGATTTCTGAGATATTTAAGTCTCTCATCCAGATCACGCAGCTGCTCATCCGTGAGAGTTCCTGTTTTTTCCTTTCTGTATCTGGCTATGAACGGCACTGTATTTCCTTCGTCAAGAAGGGTTACGGCTGCGTCCACGCGCCACTGCTCTACGTTTAATTCCTTTGCTATAACTGAGTTGATGTTCACTTTAGTTCCTCCATTTTCTTTATACGTCTCTTTGTATGCTTCTTATCTCACATAATTAACAATTGTATATTGATCAAGCCTGCTTATATTGACTATTATACAGGTCTGCGTAAAAGCCGTTAAGCTTCATTAATTCCTGGTGGGTGCCTTGCTCGATGATGTTACCATCCTTCATTACAAGGATCATATCCGCTTCCATGATGGTTGAAAGGCGGTGAGCTACGATGAAGCTTGTTCGGCCCTTCATAAGCTTTGCAAATGCTCTCTGAACACGAAGCTCGGTTCTGGTATCTATAGAAGATGTTGCCTCATCGAGTATAAGCATAGGCGGTACGCTCAGCATGACTCTTGTTATACAGAGCAGCTGTTTCTGTCCCTGCGACAGACTGCCGCCATCTTCTCCGAGAACCGTGTCATAGCCCTGTGGAAGTCTCTTGATGAAGCTATGAGCATGTGTGGCCTTAGCCGCGGCGATGATCTCTTCGTCAGTTGCCTCTCGTCCGTAGGCTATATTTTCCTTAATGCTTGCAGCCTTGAGCCAGGTTTCCTGAAGAACCATACCATAATTATCTCTGAGACTGCTCCTCTTGATATCTCTTATATCATGATCCTCAACCCTGATACTTCCGCTGTTTACGTCATAGAATCTCATGAGAAGGTTGATAACAGTACTCTTGCCACATCCGGTCGGACCGACTATCGCAACTCTCATTCCCGGCATAACCAGGAGATTAAGGTTTTCAATAAGCTTTCTGTCCGGAACATAGGAGAAGCTGACATCCTTAAGCTCAACCTTACCCTTCACATCTCTTAATTCGACTGCATCAGATTTATCAACTGTCTCCGGTTTCTCATCTATAAGCTCAAATACCCTTGACGCGCAGGCCACAGCATTCTGAAGCTCGGTTACAACGCCTGATATTTCATTAAACGGCTTTGTATACTGATTTGCATAGCTGAGAAAACATGTAAGCTGACCTACCGTAAGTCTTCCTTTAACAACAAACAGCGCGCCGACTATTCCCACGGCCGCATATACAAGATTATTGATAAATCTCGTGCTCGGGTTGGTAAGTGAAGAGAAAAATGTTGCCTTAAGGCTTGTTTCAGCCAGTTCATCATTTATCTCATCAAAACGCTCCACAGCAGTATCTTCATACGAAAAAGCCTGAACAACCTTTTCATTTCCCACCATTTCCTCAACAAGGCCTGTAAGAAGCGCTCTCTTCTCAGACTGTCTGATAAAAAGGTTATAGGTTTTCTTTGCAATAAATGCTGCCACAAACAGTGAAAGCGGTGTCAGAACAACAACCACTATCGTAATCGTCACATTCAGTGTGAACATAAATACCAGTGTTCCGACGATCATTACCACACCGGTAAAGAGCTGTGAGAAGCCCATCAGCAGGCCGTCACTGAACTGGTCGATGTCTCCTATGATCCTCGAAACAAAATCGCCGTACTGCTTGGTGTCCAGATATGAAAGCGGCAGACTCTGAATATGATCAAAGGCCTTCTTTCTTATATCCTTTACAACCCTGTAGGTTATATGATTATTGATAACATTCATTATCCACTGGAACATTGCTGCCAGAAGGATAACCACCAGCATTTTGACCAGAGTCTCGGATATGCCGTCCATATCAACCGCGCCGGGACCGATTATATAATCGATCGCATGTCCGGCCAGTATCGGAACATACAGCTGAAGCAGCGTTGTGGACGCAGCAGCAATAAGCGACAATACTATCAGCGGCATATAAGGCTTCAAATATATTAATATACGTTTGTAGGTTTTCTTATTCATCAGAGCCACCTGCCTTTCCGGCCGTGACATCAGCCTCTGATCCGGAAATATTCTTTCCCGGCTGCTTGTCCGTTACGGCAGTATTGTCTGATTTTATATGTGTCTGTTCACTATCCGATTGATTCTGTGAAACATATATTTCTCTGTAAACCTCACATCCGGCCAGAAGCTCATCATGAGTTCCGATTCCGGCGATACTTCCGTCATCGAGAACCACTATCTTGTCGGCATAGCGTATCGATGAGGTTCGCTGTGAGACTATGAACGTAGTCATCCCCTCAGATATTTGCTTTATGGATGCCCGAAGCTTTGCATCGGTCGCAAAATCAAGTGCCGACGAACTGTCATCAAGGATAAGTATCTCTGGCTTTCTGACAAGGGCTCTCGCAATACAGAGCCTCTGCTTCTGTCCTCCTGACAGATTTGTTGCCCCCTGATTGAGGCTGAAATCAAGCTTTCCATCCTTTTCCATAACGAAATCATAGGATTGTGAAGCCTTAAGAGCCTCCAATATCTCTTCTTCCGTCGCATCAGCCTTGCCCCATTTAATATTTTCAGCAATGCTACCCTTAAAGAGAACCGCCTTCTGCGGTACGATACCAATCTTTCTTCTGAGCGCATCCTTGCCATAATCTCTTACATTCCTGCCATCCACTCTGACTTCGCCATCTGTTACATCATAGAATCTCGGTATCAGATTGACCATGGTAGACTTGCCGGAGCCGGTACCGCCTATAATTCCAATCGTTTCACCGCTGTAAATATCAAGATCAAGTCCCTCAAGAGAGTTTTCTCCTGAGCCGTTATATCTGAAGCTGACATTTCTGAAGGAAACCCGCGGCACACGTGAGGCATCTTTATCTGAAATAACGCTGCTGTCTGTTTTAAACTTTGTATCATCAGCAGAAACGTCGGCAGTGGTTATATTTTTTATATTATCATCCGTAATACTGCCGTTTGCAGAATTATTATCTTTATTGTCATCTACAAAATCAAGCGAAGGTTTCTCGGCAAAAACAGCCGCAACTCTGTGCCCGCAGGCAATAGCCTTAGTCGTTGTCACGATCAGATTGGCAAGCTTTATAAGCTCGATCAGAATCTGAGACATGTAGTTCACGAGTGCAACAACCTGTCCCTGAGTAAGTCCGAAGGAATCAACCCTTATGGCACCTTTGTGGATCAGCGCCATTGTGCCGAAATTGATAACAACCAGAGTCACAGGATTAAGAAGTGCAGATATATGTCCGACAAAAAGCTGGCTCTTCATAAGACCGGTGGTAGCTTCGTCGAAATCCTCTATATCCTTTTCCTGATGGTTAAAAGCTCTGACTACTCTCGCACCCACAAGGTTTTCCCTTGTAATGAGCGTAACCTTATCAAGTTTTCCCTGAACCTTTTTGTACAAAGGGATTGTTGAAAAAATAATTCCAAATACAATAGCTATAAGTATTGGCAATACGATTGCAAAAACCACAGCAGTCTTTGCATCAACGGTAAACGCCATTATGACTGCTCCGAAGACTATAAAAGGTGAGCGAAGGAAAAGCCTCAGAACCATATTTACGCCTGTCTGCATCTGATTGACATCACTGGTCATTCTGGTTATCAGTGTAGAGGTTCCGTTTTTATCTATTTCATTATAGGAAAGACTCATGATGTGCCTGAAAAGATCGGCACGAAGCTCTCTGCCGAAGCCCATTGCAGCTTTTGCGGCAAAATACTGGGCAGTTATAGAACATATAAGACCCACAAGGGCAAGAATAATAAGCACGCCTCCCATCATAAAAATATAGCTCTTATCATCACGGGCGATACCTTTATCGATCATACTTGCCACTACAAGAGGGACAAAGAGTTCGAAGGTAGCCTCGAGCATCTTAAAGAGAGGCGCCATAATTGTCTGTAATTTGTAGTTCTTTAAATATCTAAGTGTACTCTTCATAATAGTCTGATTATAGCCCAGACCGGTATTATTATCAAGGAGATATAGATTTTTTATGTAGATGCCTGCTTCGCCGGCCACATCCTCGTGACTCCGTCACTCGGTGATGGACATTCGCCATATGTTCGCATATACGCAGCTATGCAGGCAGTCCTACATCCGCATAACTCATTATCTACAAAAAAAAGAAGATCCGGACTGCGGGAACCGGATCTCCATAAAATATAATGTAAGAAAAGTTTAAAGGGAGTACATAATTATCTTACGATGGTTAGTATATACTAACATTTATTAGATGTCAATAACTTTTGTTAGTTTTTGTCCAATTATTTATTGATAAGAATGTCATATAATGCTATACTCTATATGTCAAAAGAAACAAAGACGGCTATCATGCCGAAAAACATTAACAAGGTTAATATGGGGTATAATTATGAGATCAAATGAATCAGCCGAGGATTATCTCGAATCAATACTTATACTGAGTGAAAAGCTTCCGGTCGTTCGTTCCGTTGATATTTCCAACGACCTGGGTTATAAAAAATCAAGTATCAGCATCGCAATGAAAAACCTTCGTGCCAAGAATCTTATCACAATGACAGATGCAGGTTACATCTATCTCACCGAAGAAGGAATGAAGATTGCCAAAACGATTTACGAGCGTCATAAATTCTTTACTGAGATGCTTATAGACCTGGGTGTTGATAAAAAAACCGCCGCAGATGATGCCTGCCGCATAGAGCATGCTATCAGCCCGGAAACCTTTGATGCTATCAAGAATTTTTACAATGATCATAAAGCAGATTAATTAAAATGCAGCTGATTGACGAGATATTACCGGATACAAATAAAGTATACAGAAAGATCGAGGAGTATTATGATCCCGAAGAGGTTTTGATGTTTGATATCGAAACCACGGGACTTAGTGCCTCCTCTTCTTTTATTTATCTGATCGGAATCAATCTTAAAAAAGACGGAAGCTGGCATATTATCCAGCTTTTCAACGATGACGGCATGAGCGAACCCGAGATTATCAGATATTTTATGGATATACTGAAGGATTATAAATATCTTGTTGAATTTAACGGCGATACCTTTGATATTCCTTTTGTCAGAAAAAGACTCGAGTACATAAACAGAAAACAGGGTACTGATATTATCGACCATTTTGACGATATAACAAGGATCGATCTTTATAAACTGATACGGCCTTTCAAGAAACCGCTGGGTCTTGCAAATCTTAAACAGAAAACCATCGAACGCTTTCTGGGTCTGAATCGTATCGATCAGATGAACGGCGGTGAACTTATCAATGTATATTTTCAATATCTGACTTATAAGAACAGAAACTACCGTTCCCTCGTTCTTCAGCATAACCGTGATGATATGGAGGGAATGTTCTACCTGACGGACATCTTTGCCTTAAGCAAGCTGTCGCTTGGATGTCTTCATTTTTCCGATATGAAGATAACCTCAGGTACATCCCTTAAGCTTCGTCTCTTCTTCATTCCCGACACCTTTCCCGATATGAGCTTCGCAGCCACAGCGGGAGCTAAGGAAATGAGTATAAATAAAAGTGAAGCATCCTCTCCTCTTATGGTTATTTCCGGAAACGCCGGGGAGGCTTATATATCACTACCTGTTACAACCGGTATTTTCAGATATTATCATAAGGATCCAAAGAATTATCATTATTATCCGGAGCTTGACCTGGCATATCACAAGGACCTCGCAGCCTCTCTCTCTGAATATGAAAGGATTCCTGCCAATAAGTCCAACTGCTATACCAAGGCTGAAGGATATTTTATAAAAAAATATGGTTTTGAGGGTGGAAAGACCTTTTATCCGGATGAGTCAAAAAATCCATCCAAAAATGACGCATACATAGAACTGTCGGATGAGTTTCTTTCAGACAGAGAACTCATCGATCAGTTTACCAGATATATGGTACGGATCATGCTTTCAGGAAAGTTATAATATTGAATCCGCTCACCATTAATTCTACCAAAAAGCTTTGATATATCGTTATGTTCATCATTCTATCGGCAGGCTTCGATATATCAGATGTGTTCATTCACTCATTCTATCGTAAAGTCCTTCGACCAGTTTGTAAAATATGTATTATTGTGTGTATGAATAGTTAATTCAATACTGATCTGCCCCTTCCAGTCGGAGTCTCTTTCCTCCGATCCATTCTTATCACTCTCATCCGGAAGGAACATATCTCCCCCATCATATGATCCGGACATATAAATATCATTAATAAAATCCGGTTCTATATCCTGCGTGAGCGGCAGTTCAAAATACGCTTCATAGCAGGTCTTACCTTCGGTTATACTGTACTCATTATTATATTCCAGCAGATACGAACAGCTGTAGGTATCGTCATAAACTGTGATATATGGAGTATTAATATAATTCATACAGGAAGGTCTGTCAGACAGAAGGTACACACTGACCTTATATTTCCCTTTTGTTTCTGTTTCTTCAAGTTCAATATCAGCATCAAGCTTCCGGAGACTTTCATCAATAACATCCAGGAAGCTGTCCGCGTTTTCTTCATCTATATCAGCCAGTTTTGTCATAAAATCCGACTTCATCTTAAGCTGCGTATTAAATTCACTTTGACCATAGTTCTCAAGCAGAGTCTTTCTTTCAGAAAACAGATTCGTTCCGAGCCCAAGTCTGTTGCCCTCGATCCTTACTCCTATCGCGGCAAGCGATGTTGGGAAAAGGTCAAAGGTTGTGTACTCACGATGAGTATCCGGCGACGCCAGCCCTTCTGCCGGATTTATAATGGATATATATACTCTTCTGTTCTCAGGATCCTTCAGATCATAGCTGAAATCCCTGTCCATGGTCGGATGGTCTCCGGAAATGATTATCGTGGTGTTTTCATAGAAATCCTGTTCCATGCACCATTTAACAAATTCCGAAACCTGCCTGTCCGAGCAGGCGATAACATTTTTGTACTGATCATCAAACTCATCCCTGCACTGTCTGCAGTAATATCCATCTTCAAAATGAGTGTCAACAGTAAGAAGAGTCAGATTAAACGGCTGGTCAGACACACTCAGCTCGGCCAGTTCTTCCTTTGCAAACTGAAAAAGTTTCTCATCCTCATAGCCCCAGAAAACCATATAATCTTCGGGTATACGTCCCAATTTCCTTGCGTATTTATAGTCCTGGATCTCATAATCTCCATGAGATGAAAAATACAGATTACCTCCTGCAAATTCCGCATCATGACCGAAGAGAATAACATTTTTATATCCATTTTTCTTTAATATATCTCCAAAGGTAGTGACAGTCGGAAAGAACTTCGACTGCGTAAACATGGAGTTCTTCTGAATAGGAATGATAAGAGGAAGTCCGGAGGATTCCGCAAAGATAGCACCCATGGTCCAGTCGGTTCCGTACATTGAATACGCACCATTTAACCTGCCACTGTCGTTATTGCCTGAAAAATCCTCTCCAACCGCTTCAAGTGCAGTCAGATTCGGTATAAGGCTCACAACCATCTCTCCTCCATGCTCTTTATCCGCATAATCAACCTCCATGGATTCCAGATAGATATAGATAACATTTCTTTTTTCCTCAGGGAAGCTTATCCCGACGCCCTCAGGCGATACGTAGTTATCCTCAATAAAACTCGATTTTTTATTTCTGTATTTCAGATAGTCTCCAAGCCCTATATGCTTCCAGACAAGAGAAATTGCCAGCACAAAAAGCCCCGCACCAACAGCCGCATATATTACAGTTAAACTCCTCTTCTTTTTCAGAAGGAAATATAAAACTATGCAGACCGCAGTCAGGAGCACTGCCGGCAGAGCCGCAGTCAGTATGAAGGTCTTTACCATTCCGTTACCGGTACCCTCCAGAGAATTCTGCAGCTGAAAAATAATACTGCTTGCGGATAGCTTAGTCCATGTCCGCCGCACCCAGAGTGCGGTGAACAGGAAGAAAGCTCCCACAAGCAGAATTATAAAAGATATTAAAATACCAATTATTTTTAATACTCTTTTCATTGTATATAATAATACTATGAGTTGTCGTTACGACATTCGATCAATCAAGGAACTCAGGGAATACATACCATTTACCATCAACCTTGAATACAGTTACCTTTGTAGATTCTTCTGACCAGTTGTCTTTATAATAAGAGCCGCCCTTACATTCAAACTTGACTTTGACTCTGACGAAATCTTCAATATCAAGCTTTACATTGAAATACTTACTAAAATACTGATTTGCTTCATCAACATCAGACTTGTCGTAGGTTTTTGTAACCTCTGCACTAATATTACGAACGGATATCTTGCCGCCGATATCTCTTATATAATAATACTCATAAGCATCCTCAAGACTGCCTACATTCTTGTAATAATACGCAAAATCATCACTCTTTACATATTTTTCAGCTGCACTCTCAAGTTCCTTAGGCATCGAATACTTTATCATTTCATCAATATCATTATCAGCCCAGGCCTTTAGGAATTTTACGGCAGCATCCTCACTGGTAGATGCTCCCCTGCCGCCGCCAAATATCTTGAAAACAAATATCAGAAGAACTGCAGCAACGACAACTGCTGCGGCTCCGCAGATAATCCCTATCTTCTTCTTGCTGAGAGGTTTCTTTTCCTTTGGCTGAGGCGGCTGCTGGCCATCACCCTGTGGCGGAAATCCCTGCTGATAAGTATTCTGAGCAAACTGAGGCTGTCCGTAACTCTGCTGAGGCTGCTGGTCATACTGTGGCTGGCCGTACTGCTGCATGTTCTGCTGTGGATATCCCTGCTGATATCCTCCCATAGGCTGACCATACTGCTGTGGCTGACCATACTGCTGCATATTCTGCTGTGGATATCCCTGCTGGTATCCTCCTGCCTGCTGACCATACTGTGGCTGACCATACTGCTGAAACTGCTGCGGGTATCCCTGCTGATATCCTCCCATAGGCTGACCATACTGCTGTGGCTGGCCGTACTGCTGCATATTCTGCTGTGGATATCCCTGCTGGTATCCTCCTGCCTGCTGACCGAACTGCTGCGCCTGATCATAACCCTGCTGCACTGCCTCAGACTGCACTGTTTCAGACTGTGATGCCTGTTGAGAAAGAGGCTGCTGTCCGCCATGCTCAGGAGTATTATTTGAAAACTGCTCATTATCCATTTGATATTCCCTCCATTACATTATATTGTACTGTTTAACCAATACACTTCATATTCGATGATACTCCCGAAACATCGAAAATGCAACCTGTTTATCCCTCTATACCTGCATCCTCCGGTATTTCTCCAATAGCTTTCTCTTCGTTATCATCCGGTTTATTTTCGGTCTTCTCTGTAAGATTTTTCAGCCATCTTTCCTTTTTAAGCCAGAACTGGAAAATGATGATCTTAACTATATCAAGAAACTTAATATATAGATACATCATAACAGGTCCGATCTTCGTAAATATAGCCAGTGCAAAAACCATAGGGATCATTATAAATATTGTTATTGTCGCATCAGTATATGCCCCCATCTCTGTATCACCACCGGCTCTTGAAATGGCCTGCTGTGCATTCATAAACACCCATACCGGCATAAAGAATGACATGAGTATTACCATCCCCCGACAGATACTTATGGCACTGTCACTGAGCCTTCCGAAAACCACAGGAATAACAAGAGTTGTTGCCAGACCGACGAATGTCATGACAACGCCCATAACCGCAGCTCCGGACAACAGCCAGGTTTTCTCTCTTCTGGCTCTTTCAAGTTCACCCTCACCAAGCGTCTTTCCTATAATTACGCCGGTAGCCGAATATATTCCGCCGAAAGCCACAAAGAACAGGTTGGCTATTGCAAAGCTTGACGACATGCCGGATACTACATCAGCTCCACCTCTGCCATTATAGAGAGCCGTCATTATAGTTTCGGATATTACCCACACCATTTCAGAAAACAGCACCAGCGAACCCTTTTTTAGTATATTTTTAAATAATCCGCCATCTATCCTTCTGATCTCAGAAGGCTTTACAGCGAATTCCGGCTTAGTCCTGACATAAACCAGAAGGAACAATGTCAATTCAACCAGTCTTGCGATAACAGTAGCTATAGCGGCACCCTCTACTCCAAGCTTAGGAAGTCCCAGATTACCATATATAAGAAGCCAGTTAAAAAGCGTATTTGTAAGTGTCGCAACAATAGTTATCACAAGCGGAGTTTTAACCCTGCCCATATCACGAAGCGAGCTTGCAATACAAACAGATATGGTCATAGGTATACCCATGAAAAACATAATCCTGATGTATTTGACCGCCTCAACAAGAATCAGCGCTTTATCCTTATTTCCGATGAGCATAAGTGACAGCACCTGTCTCGGAAAAACCAGACAGACCAGAATATACGGTATAGCTGCCGAAAGTCCCATAATAAGTTTAAACTTGAAGGACTGCTTCATACCTTCCTTATCTTTGGCGCCAAAAAACTGTGTCAGAAATATACCTCCCGACATACAGATAGTATTGACGTAAACCAGAAATATAAATAATACCTGCCCGGCTACATTTACTCCGGACATACATATGTCTCCCAATCCGGAAACCATAAAATTATCTATCAGCGAGACCATGCTCTGGATCAGCTGTTGAAGCATTATCGGAACAGCTATGGCAAGAGCCTTTTTATAGAAGCTCCCCGAGCCGAACAGACTGCTTCTTTTTATTACCTTTTCATTCATATATTGATTCCTTTTTGTTTCTCAAATGGAGAAACGACAATAATTCCTTTCACAAAAATATCGAAACATGAAAATAAGCCTGTTAAAACAGGCTTAAGATCAAAAAGTGGACCTGACGGGGGTCGAACCCGTGTCCAGAAACCCATCCATTACAACCTCTCCCATCACAGACAAGTGTTTTGACATTCCCTCCTCTGCACATCCACTGTCAGATTTACAGATTCAGTAGCTTCATGAAATCTTTCCCATCCTCAAAGCTTTGGAAGGAAAGTGCTCCGCCTGGTCGATGCCAGACCCCTAAGCAGCGGATTACTCAGGGCTGACAGCTGCCCTTAGGCAGCAGCTGGTAATCTATTATCAGCGTTTATTTTTTTCCGAGTTTTAACGTGGTCCCGGACCACGGATGGCTGTCATAACTTCCGAATCCCTGTCGAAGCCAGTGCAGGCCCTTATTTAATTATCCGATGAAGGACATCGATATAAACACTGTAATTATTCCGCATCTGCGTCTGCATCAGTATCAGCATCTGCGTCAGATTCCGTATCTGCCGCTTCAGCGTCATTATTTGTTGCAAAGCTGATTCCTGAATAGATATCAGAATAATTATCAACCCAGTACTCATCAAGCCAGCTGTTCAGATCATCCGAACTTACATATTTGGCCGCTTCAGCCGCCTTAGCATCCTCACGTTTCTTATTTTCCTTATATATCTTCCTTCCAAGAGGTACACCGATCAACGCACCGATTGCTATTGCAGCAATAAAGATTGCCAGTGCCTGTTTGATCTTCTTTCTTCTCAGTATCTTTGCTCTGTTTTTCTTTTCTAATTTACGTTTGTCTACCTTAGCCTGACTCATTTGTCCAAACTCCTCTGCAAGATTATAAATTATAAAAACCTATACGAAAGTATATCACTCCGGATGCTTTTTCGCAATTAAATCTTAAGGTTTCTGATCTTGAAATCTCTCTCCGCTTCTCTTGCCGTATCCTTCTTCGCGATATCATTTCTCTTATCGTAGAGCTTCTTTCCTCTTGCCAGAGCAATCTCTATCTTGGCTTTTCCATTTTTAAAATAAACCTTCGTCGGCACTATGGTATAACCGGCCGCCTCTCTGCCTGAAGCAAGCTTTCTTATCTCGCTCTTATGGAGAAGAAGTTTTCTCTTTCTGAGCGGATCTCTGTTAAATATATTTCCCTTCTCGTACGGATTAATGTGCATATGAAGGATGAAAATCTCACCATTTTCCACACTGATGAAAGCCTCCTTTATACTGCAGTTTCCCTGCCTGAGAGCCTTCACCTCCGTACCCACAAGTTCAAGTCCTGCCTCATAGGTTTCTTCTATAAAATAGTCATGATAGACCTTTTTATTGTTAGCTATAAGCTTTTCTCCACTCTCTCTCATCACATATATCTGTTAGGCCCTCAGGTCTCTCCTTTCATCTGTTATGCAGATTCATTATTCTAAAACTATTTCCATAGTAACCATAATACAATTCATTATGCTATGACTTTTTCTATCATACCCGTCATACAATTCATTATTCTATGACTATTTCTATAGTACCTATCATACAAATTCAAATTCTATGACTCGTTCGATCTTGTCCGCTCTGCGCACTCTGATCTTAACCTTATCGCCAAGTGAATAGGTCTTGCCCGTTCTGTTGCCGCGCATTACCATCTCACTTTCCGAATATGAATAATAATCATCATCCATAAAGGCTACACCTACAGCACCTTCAACTGTATTTTCGAGTTCAACGAAGATATTCTGCTGAGTAAATCCGGATATAATTCCATTATATTCCTCACCAATATGTTCTGACATGTATTCAATCTCTTTGAGTCTAACGACATCTCTCTCGGCATCATCAGCTCTTCTTTCCTTCGCCGAGTTATCAGCAGCAACCTTTGGAAGAAGCTTTGTATAATGCCTGATTCTTTCATCCGTCAGCTTTCCGTGAAGGTTTTCTTTGATGATACGGTGAATCTGAAGATCAGGATATCTTCTGATAGGTGAAGTAAAGTGACAATAGTATTTACAAGCCAGTCCGAAATGTCCTGTACATTCGGTTGCATATCTCGCCTGCTGCATAGATCTGAGAACAAGCTTACTGACCATGGCTTCGTAAGGTTCACCCTGTATCCTCTGAAGAAGCTTCTGAAACTCCTTCGGATGAATATTATCATGAGCAGTTGTTTTGAAGAATATCCCAAAATTCTTTATGATCTGAGCAAGGGTATCAACCTTTTCAGGATCCGGAGATTCATGGGTTCTGTATTCAAACGGAAGCTCCTGCCAGAAATAATCCTCAGCTATGACCTCATTAGCCATAAGCATGAAATCCTCGATTATTTTAGTTGCATCATTTCTGTCATGAGCGCATATTTCAATCGGAAAATGATTTTCATCCACCTTGATCTTCGTCTCAGCCATATCAAAATCGATCGAGCCTCTCTCATGTCGTCTTGCTCTGATTATACGTGAAAGTTCAAACATTCTGTCAAAAAACGGAATAAGCTCGTGATATCGCTCCTTTGGCGCATCCTCAGTTCTGTTTATCAGCTTATTCACATCCGTATAATTCATACGCTCGTTGACATTGATAACTCCCTCACAGATCTTATGATCAAGAACCTTACCCTTATCGTCAATATCCATGACGCATGACAGAGTAAGCCTGTCAACGCCTGCATTCAGCGAACAAATACCGTTTGAAAGCTTATGCGGAAGCATAGGAATAACACTGTCAACGAGGTAGTTGCTGGTTCCTCTTCTCAGAGCCTCTTTATCAAGCGGACAGCCCTCTGTAACATAATTTGAAACATCGGCAATATGTACGCCGAGTGTATATATACCATCTTTATAGGACAGCGTGATGGCATCATCCAGATCCTTAGCATCCTCACCGTCGATAGTAACTGTATCAAGCTTTCTGAAATCGGTACGCCCTTCAAGCTGTTCCGGGCTCACCTCATCAGGTATACTGTTAAGCTGCTCCAGAACATCATCCGGAAAATCAACCGGAATATTATAACTTCTGACAACCGTTATGATATCTGACGACGGATCATCAATATGACCGATAACTTCATTTATCACACCGGTCGGTGACTTTCTGTCATCACCATAGTCCTTTATATCTGCTATGACTATGCTTCCCTTTACGGCTCCCTTTGAAGCTTCCTTCGGGATAAAAATATCATTAGCGATCTTCTTGTTATTTGGTATAACAAATCCATAGCTGTCCGCAGGATCATAAACACCGATAACACTTCTTATGCCATGTTCAAGCACTCTTATTATGCTGGCTTCGGTTCTTGAACCCCCGCTGTATCTTCCGGACTCACGGATCAGAACCTTATCACCTTCAAAGGCATTGGCTGTATCCTTGGCATGGATGAAGAAGTCTTCGTCATAGCCCTCAACCGTTACAAAGCCAAACCCTCTTCTGTTTCCCGTAAATATACCCACATGAGTATCCTTCGGAGTAAGCATAAAGCGGTTATTTCTTGTTTTTATTATTTTATATTCGTCCTGAAGCTCATCAAGCGTATCAAGCAGAAGCTGCTTATCATCCTCACTCGTAAGCTGAAGGAAGAAGCAGAGTTCCTTATATCTCATCGGCCTGTAATCCTTCTCACCGAAGAGGTCGAGTATTATTTTTTTAGATTCTTCTCTTTCCACTTTCTCACCCCCGAAAGATATATTTCAATTAAAATTATAGCACAATTTTTGTTAGACTGATAGTATGTATTCATGAGTCCTTCGGACTCATTTCAAAAACACTAAAGGGTACTCTGATCATCAGAGTACCCTTTAAAAATCATATTAAATCCACTTTGAACGAAGCAGTATTGCAAGAACAAAATAAAGCACA
>OCTW013409837.1_pt1 | contig 22908 bp, 12 predicted proteins | sample 1539671 | NCBI WGS metagenome assembly OCTW01 (sample SAMN02144230, study PRJEB22623) | gut metagenome | biome: sheep rumen | host: Ovis aries | place: New Zealand | reverse complement strand
GCTTGCTCTCTGCCTATGGCTCTCTCTCTTGGTTCTTGTACCGAGGAGGATATAATTGACAATTACGGCTCTGTGCTGGTTGACTCCACTTACTTCACTTATGACCTCTCCAATCTCTTTGAGGCGATGGGCGGCACGGATTTCCTCCATATATACACTTATGAGACATCAGGCGGTAAAGGTAAGAACTTGAAGCACCTTGTAATGCAGAAACAGGATGGCAGGATTTATGTTGAGAGTCCGGCTGGTATCAGTGCCTCGCCTAATGGAGAACGCTCAACATTCGGTGAAGAGGCGGATAATTGGGCTGACTATAATCTGAATGGAGACAAGGTGACATGGACACATGGTGGTGCCCCTTATACAGCTTCTCATTTCTCTTTCGGTGCTGGAGTGTTCCGCACTGTTGCAGTGGTACAGCGTACTAATCCTGGGGATTGTGTTATTGATGAGACTGCTGTGCTGAAAGCGTTGAAGTACCCAAGTTATGATAACATGAAAGATGCTTGGTTTGAGTATCTCACTGGTACATACTCTGGTGAGTTCTATGGAGAGCAACAGACTCCATGGTGGGGGTGGACAGACAAAAATGTTTATCAGAACGTTAACGGGGAGAATGCTCCTTTTATAAGAATTGCCAATGGCCTGTCAACTGCGGGAATAGCTCATGACACATTAAAAATAGGCACACATAAGACAATTGTCATGCAGCCTGTGCAGTCGCTTCGTAATTACACTGTCAGTGTAGAGATTCAGAAAGCAGAAGAACTCAGTGACTTCGTAGTAACAACTGGTTATGCCTGTATCTCTGGAGTGCCTGAGCGTTTGAACTTCTATTATCAGATTTATGACACAGAGAATACTTGTAAGCTTCCGTTCCGCCTGCGTCTGGATGCAGCAGACAACGCTGCAAACAAAACTGTAAAGTTGAGCAGGACACTTGGATTTATGAATGTGTCTTATGGTCCTGACACTTTGCTTACTACGTCAACAAATGGGCCAGGTGTCATACAGCTGATAATTCCTTGTAAGTGGAATGGTAATGATATTGTTTTGCAGGCTTTGTGCAATATCAGCAAGTCTATAAAAGAGTCTGGTATCATCCGTAAGGAGGAAGCCGGATGGAAATGGGGTGGAAAAACTGAGCTGCCTATAAAGATCAGCACGAAGATTACGGCTGAGATGCTTCAGAGAGCAAAGAAGGGTGAAACATTAATCTGGAAAGATTAAAAAGAATAACGAATAAAGTAAAGACTAAAAGTAGAAATGAAAAAGTTACTGCTTATAATCATTATAACGTCATTGTCTTTTGCCAAAGGCTCTGCCCAGATTATATCCATTAATACGAATGCGATGCTCGATGCTATGAGAGCTCCTGCGTTTGGATTCGAGTTAGTGTTGAATAAGCGTTCTTCGTTGGCTGTTGATGGATTTTGGGGTAACAAGATAATGGGTAAAAACTGGAAGATGATTGCTTTCCAGCCAGAATGGAGACTGTACTTCGGCGGTCGTCCGTTGTTCCATCACTATATCGGAGCAGTTGGTATTCTGACGAAATATGACATAGAGGCATATTCTAAGAGATATCATGGTCATGCTATGGGTGCTGGCCTGTCGTATGGATATGTGTGGCCAGTCACCAGACGCCTCTTGATTGATTTTCACACCAGTTTGGGTTTCGTTGGACGTGACGAGCGAAACTATATGATAGGAACCAACTATGCTGAGCATAATTTCATAGACAAGGAGGGAGACTCATATAGCAATCATTATGGTGAGATACCTACCAACTCGAGTGCGACAATGCTTTGCCCAATAAAGATGGGTATATCTATTTCTTATATTATAAAGTAATTATTTGTTAGAGATAAGGTTTAGGATGAGACGTAATTTATCATACATAGTATTGACATCTTTATTGTTCGTCTGTGGTACATTGATGTCTTTTGCGCAGGGTGACGCTTTGGATGCTAATATACACATCAGTTTTGAGACCTCTGGACAGAAGACCTATCGTACAGTGCAGTATGCGTTGTTTAAGACTTCCAATAAGGCTTCAACAGTACAGAAGTCACTTGAGGAGGCTATTGTATTGCAGCGCGGTGACGGAGGTAATATTGTTTTGACTGCGTGGGATGATGCTCTGACAAAGAATAAAGTGAAGTTCAGAAATTCTAAGGGTAATGGTGACTTTAGGGTACACGCATATCCGGATATGGCTATATTGGTGTCAACCTATGACCCAGAGGATGAACTTACTATTGAGGATGCTCGTTTCCAGGTAATACCTCTCGTTGAGGGACAGACAGAGTATGAGTTCTCTTTCAAGAGCACTATGGACAAAGGTTCTCAGCGAATAGAGAACGTGGATGTCTTCGGTGTTAATAAGGATACTATTAATATCGTAGCAGCTCCTCCTATTGACGATGGTAAGAATATGTATTTCCGCATACATGTGGATTTGCCAAAGCAGTATGGAAATAGCAAGGCACGTCTTGTTATCCAGCCGATGTCAGTGGATTGCCAGACTGAGGATACTGTGGACTATATCCCTGGTGTCGTAATGGAGGGTTACGAATATCATAAGTTGCAGGATAAGCGTATGCGCTTCAACTATATGAAGTATGACAACGTAGCATACTGTTACAGTCCGAAACTTATATATGATGAGGAGAAGATATATGTAGATACGACATTGGTATATGCTAAGCCTAATCGTAGAAAGACATATAAGATTCCGTATGAGGTCGTTTTGGCAGAGTTTAACAATGACTATTTCCATCAGTCTGCTGCCACAGGTTCTTGTAATGGAAAGAATATATTTAAGTTTATAGACCTTGGTGTCGCTGCTGCTGATATGGATGTGGATGAGTTCCAGGTAACGGCAGAGAGTAACTATGATACCAAGAATCAGGATTTACGCTTGCGCTTTATCGTTGGTAAGTCAGAGTTGATAAACGACTCTATCAACGAGAAGATGTTAGGTGATCTGGTAACCGAGTTACGTTCTTATGGTGACCAGTTGATGGAGGTGAAGGTAGAGGCCTCTGCTTCTCCTGAGGGTGGTTTGGAGTCAAACCGTCGTCTTGCTGCAGAACGTACGAAGGTGGCTGTACAGAAAGTGCGCAACTATTTGGGCAAAGTAGATGTAGCCTTCCATACAGGTTTACCAAGAGTATATACATGGGAAGATGTAGCTAAGCAGGTTGAGGAGAATGGTTATCCAGGACATGCGGAGCAGATACGTCAGAACATGGGACCGAACGGTTATGGCGGTGATGCCGCAATAATGTCATTAGAGGGCTTTGAGACGGTTATTGAACCAGTACTTGTAAGTCAGCGAAGAATGCGTGTGACATATCGTTATGAGCGTGAGCATATAATGGATGCTGACGAGGCATTGGAGGCATATAAGATACGTAAGCATGACCTGTTGCAGGGTAAGGGTAAGGACTTCTCTGATGGTGACTACTACAACCTTTATACTGTAATAACAGATTCTGCAGAGCTTGATACACTTACAATGATTGCCTATAATCATGTTACAAGGACTGCTGGTTATGAGAATATCAAATTCTCTATGTATGTTGCGAACAAGATGGCGATGTTGAACTCACGTCAGGGTAAGCCGGACGCTAAAGTGTTAGCACCTTTCATTAACAGCCGCTTGCGTGCGTTGTCAACTCGTGAAAAGAGTGAGCGTGCTCAGAAGAACCGTCGTGAGGTGTTGATAAACCAAATCATAACTTACTTCCAGATGGAGGAGCGTGATAGTGCTTTGAGTTATTGTAACTATTGGTTTGCCAACGATAATGATCCGAAGGTGGAGCGCTTGAAGAAGTATATTAAGTTCAAGGAGGGCTTTGTGAAATATGCTACCCATCAGTTGCCACCGGCAGAGGAGCAGGAAGTACTTGATGCTATGAACTATGTCATCAGCTGTGCTCCTGATAATAAGGCAGTGATATACACTGAGGCTCGTGAGATACTTAATGTGCCAAATTCAGTGTGTCAGGAACTGGTAGCAGCCATGGATGATGAGAATCCGAAGAAGTGGTATCTCCGTGGTATGTTAGAGGCTGATTTGGAAGAGCAGCGTCTTGGTGAGCCTAAGAAGCCAGACTATGTTCCAAACTATCTCGCATTCTTTAACCACAGCTTTGAGCTGGAGCCATCATACAAGTGGCTTTACCTTGCCGATGGTCAGGTAAGTGATAAGTTGCGTGAGAAGTTCAAGTATAGCAAGAAGAAGAAAGAACGTTATCATGAGATATTCAACAACCTTGTAACATTGAAGAATGATGTGGGAGGTGCATCTGATGACGTTATTGAGATAAGTGGTGATGATGAAGAAGAAGAAGTAGCTGAAGGCGCTGATCAGGCATCTACAGATGCAGAGGGAAGTGATAATGCTACAGAAAATGCTGAATCTAAGTAAAACGATGAATAAAAAAATTGTTTTGGTCGCGCTGACAGCTTTGCTGTTAGGACTGCAGAGTAATAATCCGCTGAAGGCTGTTCCTGCGGTAAATCCTTTGGATCCTGCTTCTTTGAAAGCAATAGATCCTTTGGATACACTTGATGAGGAAGACATTCAGGCAATGCGTGACACTATTAAGATGTCACGTAAGAATCTTGCTCGCGGTACAAATGCAGTGAATGCTTTGGATTATAGTGTCAGAGACTTTTATAAGCCAAAGGGCTATCAATTCTACAAGGGCATATTGCAGAATTTGTATTATGGTGTATCCGCAGGCTATGAGCAGGTTTTACCTCAGGCAGAGAATGCTCCGAAGTTGAATGTTGTTCAGGTTATGGGGCAGGTAGGCACTAGACTTGACAAACTAAACAGTTTGCGTCTTGGTTTGGGTGTCGGTTGGGGTTATAACTATCAGCGTGGTCTCCGTATGGCTCGTTTGTCAGGTCGTTTGGATTACATGCATGATATAACCACTCATTTTGAGGGTTATAACTCTTCACGTTGGCTTGATGTCCAGTCGTTGGTAGGTATAGGTGCTAACTATACTTTCTTCAGTGGCACGGGCAGAAAGAAGTTTGCGCCGGAGGCTCATACTGGTGTCCAGTTGAAAATATTCACAGGACCTCATGCTTACTTGAATGTGGAGCCGTACATAGGTATAGGTGGTCCCCAGATGGATTATGAATACTTACGTAACTGGCGTGGCTTTGACCTTTTCTATGGTGCAAACCTTACATATGAGTTTAGTCTGAATGATAATCTTTCAAAGGCTGCTCGTGTTAAGTTTATGCTCTCTCGTCTGGAGAAGTTCCCTGAGGAGACTTATGAGACAAATGAATTATGGCGTCGTCCGTGGTTCGTGGAGTTCTCTGGCGGTCTTAACTGGAGTGAGAAGACTACATTAAAAGAGTACACACCTAAGTCTGCCACAGGACATACTACGACAATAAGTATCGGTAAATGGTGGTCACCAGTATTAGGTTTCCGTTTCTCTGGTTTTACTCAGATAGCTAAGCGTCAGCAGATTGACTATGAGGGACAGGGATGGGATGCCTATCCTTATGGTGATATGACAGAGACCTTTAATACTCACTATATGGGTATCCGTGCGGAGGCATTGTTCAATCCATTAGGTTTCTTCTACAAGTCATTTAGCTGGAACCAGCCATTTGGTGGTTATGTGTTCTTTGGTATGGGCTATGGTACCTTGTCTAAGTATAAGCGTACATTCGTTGAGAAGTATCGCGTAGGTACAGAGTCATATAGCTTTGGTGCTCATATATATGGATATATTAATCCTGATCTTCAAGTCTTCATTGAGCCACGATACTCTCACAATGTGTACACTCAGGACGAGCGTCTACGTGACATGAACCATGTGGCAGTGAACCTTGGTCTTACTGTAATGATACGCAGTCCGCACTATCGTCCTGTAGAGGAAATGGATGAGGTACAGCATTATACCTATAAAGTAAACAAGGGTGTACGTGTGGGTATCGCAGCAGGTATTCCTATGTTGTCTCGTCGTTATAGCGATTGGGGTGCAGGTGATTTCGAGTGGACAGCACAAGGTTGGTTTGACTATACCTTTAACACATATCTCGGAATCCGTGGTAGTGTGAACTTGATGAACACCAGCAGAAACGAACTGATGCCATATTATGCTCACTATATACGTGAGGATGGTATGATGTGGTCAGAAGGTCATAATGGTCTTGTCAAGGTTAACAGGAATACCTTGTTTGGTGCTCTTGATATTGAGGCGAATCTGATGAACTTGTGTGCAGGTCGTATGAATAAGCGTAAGTTTGAGTTGCATGCGTATGTCGGTCCTGCTGTTATGTGGTTGGGTTCGCAGAAGAACACTGTTGCAAGTTCTGAGCCTGTCGCACCAGGTGGTAAGAATGTAGCAATTGATTTTGAAGAGGAGAAGAATTGGTATTTTGGTGTCAACGGCGGATTCAAGTTAGCTTATCCAATTGGCAAGAAGGGCATTTCTGTATTCTTTAATCCTGAGGTGTATTTCATCGCGCAGAATGAGATGTATGATATCCGCGGTTTCAACACCGTGTCTATCACAGACCGTCTGCACTTGTATGAGTCACTTAACATAGGTGTACAGTACAAGATTGGTAAGCTTCGTCGTGATCCTAAGGTCGTTAAGGCTATTCACGAGCGTCATGATGCTCGTTACAAGAGTCGTCAGTTACGCGCTGTGGAGAAGTACAATGCTAAGTATGCTAAGCGTATTGCAAAGCAGCATAAGAAGAAATAATAGAAAAGCATAACAAGTAAGATTAAAGTCGTTGGTATGACATTTAATAGATTATATATAGCAGCAGTCCTTTTGTTTACACTGTGTATTTACACCGTTAAGGCCTCTATGGTGCAAAGGACTGACGATGAGCCTACAACAGAGAATGTTGATGCGTCAGCAACGTCAGAGAATACTGAGGCGTCAGCCACTTCTGATGCTACTGTGAATTCTGACAATGCCGTTGCAGATAATGCAAGTAGTGATACAGAGGAGGCGAGCGAATCAAAAAAGGCATCAAAGAAGAAGTCTTCAAAAGCGAAGAAGGTTGTAGGTGCACAGAAGATGTCAAAGGAGGCAGATGCTGTACAGGCAGCTTTGGCTGTTGTGTTGCATAAGTACTCTACACAGGCTGATACTATAGCAAATGAATTGTCAGCACGTTTCAAAGAGGATGCTGATATGCAGACTGCCATTGCTCGTGCTTATTTCCGTAATAATGAGCGTGAGAAGACACGCAGATATCTTGACAAGGCTTTTAATATTGATGAAAGCTTCTCACCAGCATATATATTGAAAGGTGATATGTATGGCGAGTGGGATGTTGACTCTGCTTGTCTGTGGTTTGACAAGGCTATAGCTGTTGACTCTCTTAATCCTATACCATACGTTAAGTATGCTACGGTGATGTCTCGTAAGGATATGGACAAGGCTAAGGAGAAGTTAGAGGAACTTCGCTTGGCAGTACCAGACTACAACGTAGATATTGAGATTGCCATGCTCTACAATAAGCAGGGTAATGATGCCGAGGCAGCAGCCGCTATGGCAAATGTCGATCCTAATACGCTGACGATGAACCAGCTTATTCAGTTCGTACAGAACTGTTATTGGAGCCAGGACGATATGAAGTGTATGGAGCTGTGTCTCGTAGGCTGTAATCGTTTCCCACAAAACAAGGGTTTTGACAGACTTTATTTCTGGAGTGCCACACGTCAGAATATGTATGCAGAGGCTTTAGAGCACGGAAAGATATGGTTTGAGGATGCAAAGGACTCAGTTAACTCTGTGGACTATTACTCATTAGGTTCTTGTTACCTTGGGTTGTCACGTGTTGACGAGGCCTTTGAGACATACGCCAAGATTCCGAGCTGTACCGACTACTTCGTACCTCAGATGGATGGTCAGATACGTCAGACTCTTAACCGTCGTGTAGAAGCGTTGAAGGGTGAGCATCGTTACAAGGAGGCTTTGGAACTGTATCGTATATTCATGGATAAGTATCCGTCATCAGACAAGGCTTATATGCTTTATCAGTATTCCACTATCTACCGTGAATGGCAGGATGGCTTGCAGGGCGATGAGAAACTCTCAGTCATTAACCAGATGTTCAAGGTATATGATCAGTTGGAGACAGAATATCCAAACTGGGAGAATCTGCATTATGTGCTTTACACTCATGCCCGTTGGACTTATTCATACTTTGATCCAGAGAATACACAGTGTCTGGCAGAGCCATATTATCAGAAGTTGTATGACTACTGTGTTTCAAGAGAAGAACAGACAGACCAGTTAAAGAGCATGGAGATAGAGGCTTGCCGCTATCTTGCGTCAGTAGCTTACTTTACACGTCATGACCTTAAGACAGCTCGTGTATGGTGGAACAGAATCCTTAATATAGATCCAGAGGATGAGACTGCTCTGAAGGCATTGAAGACGATTAAGAAGTAAAAGAATAATACAAACGTAATATAGAAAGATATTAGGAAAAGACTCTGTTAAGTATTTTGCACAAGAAATGCTTTACAGAGTTTTTTTTGTATAAGCAATGAAACGTCAGGACACAGTCATAAGTTGTATAGATTGGTACACTATAGTCGCCTATGTGATATTGTTAGCATTTGGTTGGATTAGTGTGTGCGGAGCCACCTATTCTTTTGAGGAAGCAGACCTGTTCTCGCTTGACACCCGTTCAGGTATGCAGATAGTGTGGATATTCACCAGTTTATTGCTGGCAACGTGTCTGTTGCTTATAGATAATAAGCTATATGAAACCTTTGCCTTCGCTATATATGTGGTATTGCTGTTGTTGCTATTTGCTACGATATTTAATCCGCATGAGATAAAAGGTTCGCGTTCATGGATTGTGATGGGACCGTTGCGCCTTCAACCGGCGGAGTTCGCTAAGTTTGCCACGGCTTTAGCCATAGCCAAGTTCATGTCGGGGTACAGGTTTAGTATAGAACGTTGGCAGGACCTTGCTAAGGTCATAGGCATGATATTACTCCCTATGATACTTATTGTAATGCAGAAGGAAACGGGTTCAGCTTTGGTGTATGCCTCATTCTTCCTGATGCTGTATCGTGAGGGTATGACCGGCAGCTTCCTGTTTACGGGTATAGCAATGGTATCTTACTTCGTGATAGGAATACGTTTTGCAGAGCCATTATTATGGGGAACCCCTACGCATGTAGGTCCGTTCGTAGTGCTATTGCTGATACAATTCTTTACGTCAGTGCTGGTACTTGTGTACTGCAAGGCAAGAAAAGAAGCCCGCAATATAATACTCACCTCGTTCGGAGTCACTATCCTTGCTCTGCTGTTCTCACGTTTCATCATACCTTTTGATATCTTATGGGTGCAGTGCGTATTGACATTTCTGATGGTGTCTTATCTCGTCGGTTTATGGATATATGCCAATAAGAGGGAGTACTTTTTTATTACCATTTTCGCAATAATGTCGGTAATATTCTTCTTCTCTGCATCTTATGTTCTGAACAATGTTATGGAACCGCACCAACGTGTACGTATCAATGTCCTTTTGGGATTAGAGGAAGACCTTGCTGGTGCAGGTTATAACGTACATCAGAGTGAGATAGCGATAGGTTCTGGCGGAGTATGGGGCAAAGGCTTCCTTAACGGTACGCAAACAAAATTGAAGTTCGTGCCAGAGCAGGAGACCGACTTCATCTTCTGTACTGTCGGAGAGGAAGAGGGATTTGTCGGTTCAGCCGCAGTTTTGATAGTATTCTTATTTTTGATACTACGACTCATACACCTTGCTGAGCGCCAGACGAGTCCGTTTGGCCGTGTTTACGGTTACTGTGTAGTCAGCATATTCTTGTTCCATCTGTTTATCAATATAGGAATGGTATTAGGCTTGACTCCGGTCATTGGTATTCCGTTACCGTTCTTCAGCTATGGAGGTTCTTCGTTATGGGGATTCACATTGTTATTGTTCATCTTCCTGCGTATTGACGCCAGCCGAAAACTGATAAATGCGTAATAAGCCACACTTCCCTTGTGTGTCAAGAACCTCATCACACAATAGACATTACCATATTGTTTCCTGCAAGTATGTCATGTAGTTGCTCCAGTCCGCTACGCATATCCTCCAGAACCTTGTTGTCCTTTGTGTCCTCCCTGTCCAGTATCACCTCGTTGATTATGCGGTACCAAGTCTTTGCCGTTCCCTCGTCAACAAGCTTGTAAGGAGTGATGCGATGCGTCTTTAATACATAGGGGCGTAGTATGTCAAGTGCCTCCCTGCGGTCTTCCGGAGTCATGTCTGTGTATATGATGAAACGGCTCACGTATGCCACCAATGCCGCGTCAGCCATATTAGCCAGTCTTACCGCCGCCATGCTCAGTACACTGGCCACAAGGTATTTCAGAAATACAGAGAGCTTCATGTCAATATGTCCTCAGAAAACAAAGTTAATAAAAAAGTATCTTTGATGAATTATACTGTAAAAATGTTATATTATATGTGCGAAATTAGCAAAACAGAACGTGAAACGCCATATAAAGAGTTATTTTTCTCCCTTGAATACTTTGATATGTAAGAACTTATTTGTATTTTTGCAAATTATATCCCCTTAGTGAGAAAATGGAAAGCAACTTCGTTGATTATGTAAAGATACAGTGCCGCTCTGGTAAGGGCGGCAAGGGCAGTATGCACCTCAAGCATATAAAATATAATCCTAACGGCGGTCCCGACGGTGGCGATGGCGGCAAGGGCGGCAGTATCATCTTGCGTGGCAATCACAATTACTGGACACTCCTGCATCTGCGCTATCAGCGCCATATCTTCGCTGAGCATGGCGGTAACGGCGGCAAGGACAAGTGCCACGGCACCGACGGTAAGGATGTATATGTGGATGTACCGTGCGGTACTGTGGTGTATAATGCCGAGACGGGTAAGTTCGTCTGCGATGTCATGGAGGACGGTCAGGAGGTAGTACTGCTCAAGGGCGGCCGTGGCGGTCTGGGCAACTTCCAGTTCCGTACGTCAACAAACCAGGCACCGCGCTTTGCACAGCCTGGCGAACCTATGCAGGAGATGACCGTTATCATGGAGCTGAAGCTCCTTGCTGATGTCGGTTTGGTGGGACTGCCTAACGCTGGTAAGTCCACACTGCTGTCATCACTCTCCGCTGCCAAACCAAAGATAGCCAACTACCCCTTCACTACGCTGGAGCCATCGCTCGGCATCGTCAGCTATCGCGACCATCAGTCATTTGTCATGGCTGACATACCGGGTATAATAGAGGGAGCCGCTGAGGGTAAGGGACTCGGACTGCGTTTCCTGCGTCACATAGAGCGTAACTCTTTGTTACTCTTTATGGTGCCGGGCGATACCGATGATATAAAGAAGGAGTATGAGCTGCTTCTTAACGAGTTGGCACAGTTTAACCCTGAGATGCTGCAGAAGCACCGCGTACTCGCTGTCACCAAGTGCGACCTGCTTGATGACGAGCTCATGGAGATGCTCCGCCACGATTTGCCTCAAGACCTGCAGGTGGTGTTCATCTCAGCCGTTACTGGTATGGGCTTGGACGAACTGAAAGACATACTGTGGGAGGAACTCAACAGTGAGTCAAACAAGATAAAGGGTGTCATCGCCGAGGATACCCTCGTACACCGTGACAAGGATATGTCATACCTCGCTGCAGAGGTGTATGCAGAGGACCGCCTTGCCGATGAGGAGATAGGAATAATAAACGAAGACGAAGGCGGAAACGAAGGCGGAAACGAAGACGGGGACGAGATAGAGGACCTTGAGGACTTCGAGTATGTATGATGCCGGGTGAGGCTTAATGTAGGTGGGAATTAATAGAACCCACCTGTTGAAAGAGCATGACATTGGCAGTAAGGTACTATGATATATTATAATTTAGGAGAAAACATCACATCATTTACTACAGACCGCACCATAGGACGTGACGAGACACGCCTCTTGGGCTGTCTGCCTGTTCGTGCAAGCCGGTTGGTATATCCGCATCAGACGCATACCGACCGCATAGCCGTCATTGACTCTCAGATGCTCTCCCTCCCCGTGTCTGAGTGCAAGGCACGCCTTGAGGGCATAGACGCCGTGATATCTGACCAGTGTGGAGTGGCTATGGGCATAAGCACCGCCGACTGCATCCCGGTCCTGGTATATGATGCAGCACATCATGCTGCCGCCGCCATCCATGCAGGGTGGCGTGGCACTGTGGCACGGATAGTAGAGAAGACGCTGGCGGTTATGGCTGACACCTATGGTACGGTGCCCTCTCAGTGCGTGGCTGCTATAGGACCAGGTATCAGCCAGGACAGCTTTGAGGTAGGCCAGGAGGTCGTTGACCAATTTGCCGAGGCTGGTTTCCAGATGGACCAGTATGTCATTATGAAACGCAAGCCACATATAGATCTGAAGGCTATAAACCGTGAGCAGTTGCTCAACAGCGGCTTAGAGGCATGTAACATAACAGTGTCTGATGTCGATACATATACAGACGAGCGCTTCTTCTCAGCCCGCAGGGAACAGCTGCCGCCTGCTGCTGACGGTACGGTGGTGAAGTGTGGCAGAATACTCAGCGGCTTTGTCCTTGCCTGATAACCTAAGACCTGACAACCTGAGAACCTCTCAACTGGCGCTTGCGAAAGTTGAGTAGATAGATAAGATATACGGATAACTAAACAATAAGAAGTGAGAATAATGGAAAGACTAAAACCTATAATCGCTTTTCCTGACAAACTGCGCCTGTTAATGCTCTACATAGTGTTGGCAGTCACTGTGCCTGCTATGTCATCTGATTATATTTACAGGTATCAGCATTATGATGACATGAACGGTATGACCCAGTGGCACGTCACCAAGATGCTGCAAGACAAGCAGGGTTTCATGTGGTTCTCCACGTGGAATGGTCTGAATCGTTTTGACGGTTACGACTTCGTTGTCTTCAAGTCGCGTCCCGGTGATGGTAATGAAATCACCAGCGACAGAATACGCAACATACTCTTGGGCGAGGACGGCAATATCTATTGTGCCAACGGCGACGATGTATGGCGCTTCAACCTCTCCACCTATAGGTTTGAGCCTGTTGACTCTGTTCTCGCAGAGCGCTTTATGGCACGTCTCAATGCCGACGCTGCGATGTATAGGGATGCACGCGACTATCAGTTTGGCGACCATACATTCACTGGAGTGCGTATGTATATGCAAGACTTCCAGAAGAACCATTGGTTTATGGAGCGCTTCGGCGTTTCATGTGTGTCACAGAAACTGATAAACTGTCAGTACCTCGACTGTGTGCCCCGCAGTACAGTGCGTGGCTTGTTCCGTGACAATAAGAAGCGCATTTGGGTAGGTACACGTGATGCCAACGTGGTTGTGGTACTTGACAGTATGGCCAATTTTATTGGTTATCTCGGCCGCGACGGTCATCTTCATAAAGAGCTTACTACATTCGCTCCTACTTACTCGTTCTTTCAGCAGAAGAACGGTATATTATGGATAGGCACAAAGCCCGACGGCTTGTACCGCCTCCGCGAGACCGCCGACGGTGTGTTCTCAGTGGAGCATTTCACTAAGGGTACCGCCGCTGAGATAAAGGCTGGCAAGACACTCAACAGCACCGATATATATACATTTCATGAGGATAAGAAAGGCAGACTGTGGATAGGTACGCAGGGTGGGGGAATAAATCTTCTGGTCAACCCCGCTGCCGAAGCCGAGCAACTGCATTTCCTTAACAGGGAGAACACCTTTGCTTCATATCCGGCCACCAATCTCTTTATGCGCCGCTTGATGTCGGTAGGTAATGGCCAGATGCTCGCCACCACCACCGAAGGACTGCTGTTCATCAACGGAATAGACGGAGACCCTCGCAAGGTGACATTCACCCTGCATCAGAGGGAGTCTCATCGTTCTTCCTCACTCTCTTGCAGTGCTGTCATGGATATGCTTACAGACCGTAAGGGCCGCATCTTTATCTCTACGGAGAGTGGCGGTGTCAATATGCTTCTCACCAAGGACCTCACGTCAAAGGAATATGAATTCGCTCATTTCAGTACGGAAAACGGCATGGGCTCCGACGCGGCATTGGCAATGACAGAGATAGGCGACGAGATATTGGTGCAGTGTAACAATCAGATTACACGTATCAACGCTGATATGAATGCCATTGAGAACTACAACACCACGTTCTTTGCGATTAATTCACGCTTCTCCGATGCTGAGCCGATGTTGTTGAGAGACGGTCGCTGGCTGCTGACGTTAGAGGACGGTGTGGCTATTGCATCAGAGAAGGTGTTCCACCAGCAGCCATACGTTCCTCGTATTGTCCTGACATCATTTGACAAACCTAATACTCCAATAGATTACTCGGCCGAGCTTCATGATACCCTGTACCTCTCGTCGTCAGAGCGTGATGTCACTATAGGTTATGCGGCGATAGACTATGCTTGCAATAAGACAATACGTTACATCACCCGTCTGACTGAGCAGAAACACTGGTGGCAGAGGGACACAGAGGAGGAGTGGTCAGACCCTACCGCCAACCATACCCTCACGCTTTACAATATCTCTCCGGGTACATACACCTTGGAGATACGCTCCACAAATGCTGATGGCATGTGGGTGAATAACGTGCGCACACTTGTCATCATTGTCAAGCCTATGTTCTGGGAGACTATATGGGCATATATCCTTTACCTGCTGGTTATCATAGGCATCCTTGGGGGTATAAACTACACCTACAGGCATATAAAGAAGCTGAAGCGTCAGCGTGAGGAGAACCTGCAGGCATATCTGGAACTGCTCAACAGAAGTCAGCAGCAGGAAAACTCTATGGAGGAACAGCATCATGTAGAGCCGACTCCTATCGTCAATGAGGAGGACGACGCTTTCATGCAGCGCCTTATGGAGTTCATAGAGGAGAACATGGGTGACAGTAATATAGGTGTGGACGAGATGGCGAGTGCCACCGCCACCTCACGCTCGTCGCTTAATCGTAAGATGAAGCAGTTGCTTGGTGTCACGCCAGCCGACTTCCTTAAAGAAGCACGCATCAAGCGTGCATGTCAGTTGCTCGCCACCACTATGCGCGGAGTCAACGAGATAGCCTACGGCTGTGGTTTCTCTGACCCTAAGTACTTCTCTAAGTGCTTCAAGGCGGCGGTTGGTATGTCGCCTACAGAGTACCGTACGAAGAAACAGTCGGGTGACCTTACCTGACCCTGATGACAACCAAGTGACACTACTCGTCACCACTAATACAAGCTGTCACCTCACTACTGTGAGGTGACAGCTTTTTTATTAAACGCACACTCTCACTACGGAGACGACCACAGATAGCACAGATTACATGGATTTTTTTGAGAACACGAATAACTCGAATAACACGAATATTCTCCCACAGATAACACAGATATACACAGATTTTTCTTGAACAACGGATTAAAACGGATGACACGGATTTCACTAATTATTTTTTACATGAATTACCAGAAATTGACCATGCGCTCGGCACTTGTGACGCTTTGCTTGCAAAGAATTAATCAGGAATTATAATCTAAATAATTATTAATCTGTGTAATTTGTGTAATCTGTTTTAATCCGTTGTTAAAAATATATTCGTTCTATTCGAGTTATTGCTTTTCCCTTCGGCCAGCGACCTTTGGTTCGTGTTCGTAAATAAAATATCTGTGCTATCTGTGTTATCTGTGGGAAATAATCCGGGCAATTCACGTTAAAAAAAATCTGTGTAAATCTGTGCAATCTGTGGGAAAACAATATTTTCTGTGGGAGAATTTGTCCGCGTAATCCTCGTCAATCCAGTGCAGTAAAGGGTTTTCAGAGGTACTCTCCCCGTACGGCTTGACAAAAAAATACCCCATTGAAATTATTTTTTTACCCCACAAAAACGTGTTTCTTGCCCCCAGGTGAACAAAAAGAAAATGTAATTTTGCAGCCATAGAAACAATAAAAGTAATACGTGAAAAAGTAAATAATGATGAAAAAAACAATCCTTTTTCTCTTGACCATCGTCGTCAGTGTGCTTGGCAGTGCCAAGAAAGTACACACGCTTGGCGACTCCACCATGGCACCCTACGATGAGTCGGCCACGGTTACGCGTGGATGGGGTATGTACTTCGGTAACTTCCTCACCAACGGATGGACATCCGTGAACTATGCCAAGGGCGGACGCGACTCGCGCGGCGGCTACAACGAACTCTGGCAGACGGCGAAGAACAATGTGGAGGCAGGTGACTATGTCATTATCACCTTCGGCCACAATGACGAGAAAAACTCGGGCATGGACGGCGAGCAGTTGCAGGCCTACTATCAGGGCATCGGTCAGACGTGGACAGAGACACGCGGCACCATCCCCTCCACCACATATAAGGAGTGGCTGGGCAAGATTGTTGACGAGGCAAAGGCACTTGGTGCTATTCCTATTATATGCTCACCCGTTTGCCGCAGTTATTTCACAGGCAGCACCATACGCCGCAACGGCCGTCATGACCTCGGCGACAGTTATCAGGTACTGACACAGGACGGTCCGGTCAATGGCACAAAACTGGCTGCTGACGACCACACCATGGACTATGCCTACCACTCACAGAAGCTGGCAGAGGAGAAAGACGTGTATTTCATTGACCTTACTACAGCCACGAAGGAGCTTTATGAGAGTTACGGCACACAGGCAAAGTGCGAGGCACAGCTGTTTGACGGACAAGGCTCAACCCACTTCAACACCACCGGTGCGCTGCTCGTAGCGCGTGAGTGCGCCCGTCTGATGAAGGCGCAGGGCATCCTCGCTGATGATATAGTGTTGCCTACAGACCTCTCCGTCTCTCCTGCCACTGGCGATATGGGCGAGGCATACAAGGGACAGACGCTCACTAAGGAGTTTACCGTCAACGGCTTCGGCCTCTCTCCTGAGGCGGGAACCGTTACTATCTCTGCCGGTGAGGGAATAGAGGTGTCTTTCGATAAGACGGAATGGAACACAGAATTGACCGTTGACTACACTTCTTCCACTCTTATCAAGACCTTCTATGCACGTGTCACGCTGACCAGTGACGGCGACTTCAGCAGCAAGGTGACCGTGTCGCAGGGTGACAAGAGTATTGAGATACCCGTCACCGCCACGGCAGTGGTGCTTGAGGGAGGTGCCGAGGTTAAAGCCTACTGGCGCTTGGAGAGCAATGATGACTGTGTGCTGACCGGTCCGGCCAATATCATCCCGGAGACATATAAGGGTATGCTGTTGCAGAGATATGCCAATCCAAACAAGAATACGGTGTGGCCTGACGGTACTGGCTATGATGCTACGCGAAAGATGCAGCGCAACCTTGTGAACAATCCTACGGAGACCGTAAAGAACGATGCCACGGTTACCGTTTACCGCTGGCCTGCCAATGAGATAGATGATAATCCTGACCGCTACATAGAGTTCGGCGTAAAGCCCAACGAGGGCAACGACCTTAAGATTAACAATATCTCACTCTTCCTTTGTGGTGCCGGCGGTAATGGCATGTGCGCCCATGTGTACTATTCTACAGACGATTTCGTAACCCGCACCACTATCTTCGAGGGTAAGAACATGACAGCCAACAATCCTGTGCTGATACAGGCGCAGCCTGTGCTTACAGTAAAGAATGGCGAGCAGCTCCTCGTACGCGTATATCCTTGGTATAACTCTCAGGCTGACGACAAGACTCTCTGCCTGAGCGATGTCACCATCAGTGGTATGGCAGTGGATGCGGAGACCACGGGCATCACGCTGACCACTACTGCCAGCGAGGGCAAGGCGGAGTATTGCGCCATAGACGGCCGACGTTATGACGCTCCGCAGCCGGGAGTGAACATTGTCCGCATGAGTGACGGGACAGTGAGGAAAGTGATCTACTAATTCTTAATTATTAATTAATAAATTTAACACAAAAATCATGCAAACCAAACAATCATTTCTCACGAGCCTGCTCATCATGCTTGTAGGTCTGCTGCCCCTCACGGTGCAGGCCGACGATGCGGTGCAGTTGGCTAAGTGGACGTTTGACACGGGCTACACCGTGGAAGACAACGTTTACACGCCTAACTCGGATGCTTATGCCGAGTCTGGCTCTAAGTGGTTCAGTGCGGGAGCGCCTGTCATTGTGGCTAATGAGAGCGTAGGCTCTGCTATCGACTACACCATCAGCGGTAACAGCAGCCGCACCTGGGCATTGTGCAACGGTTGGAACAATCAAGTGTTCCGCATTGTCAATGACACAGAGGCCAACGATATCGACGACCTCACTGATCCAACCAAACACAAGAACTACTATGAGGTGACATTCCCTACCACGGGTTACAAGAACATCACCCTCGGTATGGCATGTGCCTACGGCAATAATGCTGCGGCCACTCTTACCGCTGTCACATCTGTTGATGGCGGCGTGACATGGTCAGCAGGCGAGACATATACAACCCTGGGTAACTGGTGGCTCTATAATACTGATACTCTCAACATCCCTGCTCCTAACAAGGAGAAGGTGATAGTCCGCCTTATCTTCGGCAATGGTTTCAGCAGCAACTGGAACCTTGAGCACCTCGTGATAAACGGCGAGCCGGCTACTTCGTTTGCTGAGACATATAAGGTAAGCACAACAGTGACACCTGACGGCGCTGGCTATGTCACATCTACCCCGTCTCTCCCGGAATATGAGGCAGGTACAGAGGTAACCCTTAGCGCTAACGCCAATCTCGGCTATGCTTTCGCCGGATGGTATAACACTGACAACGAACTGCTCTCTACAGACCCTTCTTACGTCGTTACCGTAAATGGTGATGTCAATGTTGTTGCCCTCTATGAGGACGCACCGCTGCCTGAGGGTACTGCCGTGACACTGGCAGACTGGAACTTTGAGAACAGTACAGACATATCTGCTACATATTTCTCAACAGCTGCACCACAGATAGCACCAGACTCTCAGATGGGTTCTGCTGATAACTATCTGCTTACCGCATCGTCAGAGGGTAGCTACTGGCAGCTTTGCACTGGCTATAACAACAAGGTACTGCGTATCGTTAACAGCACAGCTAACAATATCACTGACTATACCGATGCCTCTCAGCACAATGTGTACTATGAGGTACAGTTCCCTACCAAGGGCTATAAGGATGTGACTCTTGATTTCGCCGTGGCATACGGCAGTAATGCAGAGGCAGGTATCGAGGCTGTTGTCTCTACCGACGGAGGCGAGACATGGGCTGACGCTGGCACCTTTACCACTATGGGTAACTGGTGGCTCTATAAGAATAACAAGGTGACAATCTCTGCCAACAACAAGGAGAAGGTCATCGTGCGCCTTATCGCAGCTAACGAATTGGCTTCAAACTGGAATCTCGACTATGTTAAGGTGAACGCTGTCGTCGCTGCTGCTCCTGTATCTGTAAGTGATAAGAACTTTACTCTCAAATGGCCTCTCGGCCAGGGCACCAGCGATGCTACCGCTGCAGTCGCAAGCAAGGACGGTGTGTTCAGCGTGGCTGAGATGAGCATTGGTACTCTCAATGTCTCTACCGCGCGCTCTGCAGGTGCCTCAAAACAAACTCTCTATAAGCCTACTAACAACAATAGCGCTGTAAACAATGACGATGCGTTGACATTCGTCGTTAAGCCTAAGAAGGGTATTACATTCCAGCTGGACTCTCTCTCATTTGAGGCAAGCCGTTGGGGTACTGGTGGCGGAAAGATTGACGTGGAGGTAGAGACAGCATCAGGTGTTGTCACACTGGCTTCCGGCATTCTTCCTGACTATGGCAATGGCGGATTGTTCTCCGCACTCAAGTATGACGTTGATGATGTCACTGTTGACAGCGAGGGACTCATAGTAAGAATCAAGGTTTATAGCCTCGCCTCTACCAAGGAGTATGGCTTTGGCAATATAGTGCTCTACGGCGATGCTGAGGGTACTGTTGAGCCTGTGCCTTCATACACCCTGCAGGTTACCTCTGGCATGAGTGGCGCTGGTAAGATTTCTACCAATCCTGCCGGAGCTGAGTTTGACGAGGGTACACTCATCACTGCATCTGCTACAGAGAACTTCGGCTACCACTTCCAGGGATGGGCTGATGAGGCTGGCGAGATAGTGTCAACCGACAAGACCTATTCTTTCGAAATCTCTGAGAACACATCTCTTACAGCTCAGTACACCAAGGCTAATGTCTATGCCCTTAACCTTACCCGTTCTGAGGGCGTGGCAGAGAACCTCGTGCAGTATCAGCCTGTAGGCAACTACGTTGACGGCATACACTATTATGAGGAGGGCACCGACGTAGTGCTCACCGCTGTCAACAACCGTATCATGACTTTCACAGGATGGGACGGCGACGCTACTGGCACATCACAGACCTGTGAGGTGAAGATGACTGGTGAGAAGAACGTTACTGCTAACTTCTCTGCTGCTGACTACATCGTGGGTTGGGACCTCTATTACGACCAGCCTGCCAAGGACCGTGCTGCCGACTATAAGGCTGACTCTGAGAACGCCGGTATGCTGTCACTGCGCAAGGCCGACGGCACCACCAACGGATGGCTTACACGCGGCATCAGCAACGGCTTTGAGAATGGTAAGAGCGCAGCTCGTATATGGAAGTTCCTCTCTGAGGAGTGGTACTGGGAAATCTCTTTCTCTTCAAAGGGATATGAGAACCTTGTTATCTCAAGCTGTCTGGGTGACGACTATAACACCTATTCAGAGAATAATGTAGAGTACTCTATCGACGGCACTAACTTCACCAAGATAGGTACATTCAATCTTACAGCCCGTGCATGGGACGGACCAAGGGAGTTCGCTCTGCCTGAGGATGCCAACGACCAGGACCGCGTATGGATACGCTGGATGCCTAACCGTGAGAGCGACCTCGTAGGTGTGACAAGCGACTATGACGGTACATCTATTGCCGAGATATTCGTACTTGCCGACCAAAAAGAGGGTGCCGTCAAGACTCCTGCACTCGTGTCAAGCACTCCTGCTGAGGGCAGCACTGACGCTTCGGCTAATGGCTCTATCATTCTGAACTTCGACGCTAAGGTTAAGGCCGGCACAGGCAACGCTTTCCTCAACGGTGAGGAGATAGCACCTGTCATTGCTGGTAAGAGCGCCGTGTTCAAGTATGCAGGTCTTGACTATGCTACGCAATATACATTCCAGATGCCTAAGGGCGTACTCGTAAGCCGCAGCGGCGAGGAACTGGAGGAGGTCAGCATCACCTTCACCACCATGGAGCGCCAGCAGCCAGAGAAGCGCATCTACGATGCTATCGTAGCACAGGACGGCTCTGGTGACTACACCACCGTACAGGATGCCATCGACGCAGCTCCTGCAGGACGTGGCAAGCCATGGCTCATCTTCATCAAGAACGGTCAGTATAAGGAGCATGTGGACGTTCCTGCCACCAAGCCTTATCTGCACTTCATCGGTCAGTCACGTGACGGCGTAGTGATAAAGGACGACCGCCTCAGTGGTGGTGACAATGCAGTGCACGTAAGCATCGGCGCTACCGTAGTGGTAAATGCCGATAACACCTTCTTCGAGAGTCTCACCATGGAGAATATCTATGGTCATGAGAAGCAGGATGGTCCGCAGGCTCTGGCTCTCAACACCGGTGGCGACCGCATCTGCCTTAACAACGTGGCTCTGCTCTCTTATCAGGACACTTGGATTACCACATCTACACAGAAGAACCGCCACTACATCAAGAACTCTCTCATCGAGGGTGCGGTGGACTTCATCTACAACGGTGGTGACGTATATCTCGACGGTGACACTCTGGAGATTAACCGTCCTTCTGGCGGCTTCATCGTGGCACCTAACCATACCGCTGACACTAAGTGGGGATATGTATTCCAGAACAACGTGATACGTCCGCACGCTGGTGTGAACGTTACCGACGTATGGCTCGGTCGTCCATGGCACAATGCTCCTAAGACAGTGTTTATCAATACACAGACATTCGTCAATATCCCTGCCAAGGGATGGTACAACACCATGGGCGGACTGCCGGCTCTCTGGGCTGACTATAACACCGTAGATGCCAACGGCAACCCTGTTGACCTCTCACAGCGTGAGTCATACTACTATTACATCGACAGCAGCACTGACGAGAAGGTTGAGGCGTTCAACGTGAAGAACAAGCTCACCGACGAGGAGGCAGCACAGTACACCATCAAGAACGTGATGGGCGGTGATGACAGCTGGCAGCCAGACCTCCTCTGCGAGGCTACAGAGGCTCCGGTTCCGGTAATCAATGACAACACCATCTCATGGGATGAGGTGCCTTACGCTATCTGCTATGTGGTAACCAGGGGCGACGAGGTTGTGGCTATCACAACAGAGACCTCTGTTGACGTTAACGCAGTAGTCAGCGCCAAGGGTTCTGCAGCGCTCGGCGCCAACGACAGCGAGGAGCCTTACAAGGTTCAGTCTGTCAACGAGCAGGGTGGCTTGAGTAAGTTCGGCATCGCCACTGATGCCACAGCGCTCAACGCCGTGTCTGCTGCCAAGGGTGCCAAGAGCAACGTGTATTATAACATCGCAGGTCAGCGTGTCAACTCTTCTTACAAGGGTATGGTCATCAGCGACGGCAAGAAATACATGAAGTAATCCCTGTATATCAGACAATTGATTAAGTTAGTTATACGCGTTAGTCCCGCCTGTTCTCCACCGTGAGAACAGGCGGGTTTCTTTTCCGCTAACGGTACGACCACAGATTACAGGGATTATAAAGATTATATTAAACTCCCACAGATAGCACAGATGGACACAGATTTTATTTTCAACAACTCTGACATATTTGGAGGAATATCCTTAAATCCTAAAATCCTTAGACTAATAATAAATCCATGGAAAAACTGTC
>OCTW011599991.1_pt1 | contig 22909 bp, 16 predicted proteins | sample 1539671 | NCBI WGS metagenome assembly OCTW01 (sample SAMN02144230, study PRJEB22623) | gut metagenome | biome: sheep rumen | host: Ovis aries | place: New Zealand | reverse complement strand
CCGGCGAGCCGCTGCGGCAACTCGAAGCCGTCCGGGCCGAGTCCAATGCCCAGGTGGAACGCATGTGCGCGAAACTGAATGAGTGGCTGAAAGCCGAAGGGTATGATATCGTGCTGGATTTCAACGAAATCCGGGAACAGCTTACCCGAGGCTCCATCCGGGAACGTCACCTGGCCAAGGCCCTTCGCCTGGCCCTGTGCCCCGATGCGGAGAATCCTGCCAAGGTGGAGAACGACCTGCGTTCGAAACTCCTCAAGGCCGGAGGCCCGGCCTTCGTGCCCGAAGACCCGAAGGCGTTCCTGCCCACGGAAACCGTCCAGCGCATCATCGAGGCGGCGGGCGGCATCCCCACCTATCCGTTCCTGGCGGATGATGCAAAGGGGCATTTCACGGACTTCGAAGGGGATCTGCAGCAGGCGGCCGATACGCTCAAAAAGCGTGGCTTCCGCAGCGTGGAGTTCATCACGACGCGCAACACGACGGCCGTGCTGGAGCAGTATGCCGGCTATCTGGAGGACGAAGGGTTCATCGTGACCTTCGGCTCCGAACACAACACCCCGGCGATGGAGCCCATCCGGCTCCGGACCCGCGACGCTGCGGAACTGTCCCCGAAGCTCAAGGCTATCAACTGGCGCGGCGCCTGCGCCGTCGCCGCCCATCAGGCCGGAAAGGACAGCATCGCCGCCGGCGAAGATTTGATTTGCGCTGTCCTTCCGAGCGAAGCGTAGGAATCTGAAGAATAAAAATGGAAACGAGTATTCAAAAACTGATTGACATCTCCCGCAAGTACGGCGCCGACTCCCGCTTTGTCATCGCCGGGGGCGGGAATACCTCCTACAAGACCGCCGACCGGCTGTGGGTGAAGGCCAGCGGCCACGCCCTGGCCACCATCGGTGGGGATGGATTCGCCATCCTGGACCGGTCGAAACTCAACCCGATGGGGGAGAAGGAGTACAGTGCCGATGTCGCCGAGCGGGAAGCCCAGGTGAAGGAAGACCTGGCGATGGCCTGCCTGACGAAGGACCGCCGTCCTTCCGTGGAAACCTCCCTGCATAACTGCATGGGCTTCGCTTATGTCGTGCACCTGCATCCGACGCTGGTGAACGGCCTGATGTGCTCCAACGATGCGGCGGAGACCTGCACCGGCCTTTTCCCGGACGCCCTCTACATCGAATATACCGATCCCGGCTACACCCTCTTCAAGAAGGTGTATGACCGGATCAAGGCCTACAAGGCCATCCGGGGCCGGGAGCCGCAGGTCATCTTCCTGCAGAACCACGGCGTTTTCGTGGGGGCCGATACGACGGAGGAGATCGACCGGATCTATGCCGATATCATCGCCCGCCTGGAGCAGCGCGTGAAGCCGCTGCCCGAGGGGGTGGGGGAGAAGGTCCCCGCTACCGTGACGGAAATCATCCCGGCCATCCGGCAGATCCTTTCCCGCGGCGGCCGCGGCCTCAAGACCTTGCAGGTCACCCGCAACGCCCTGGTGGACCGTTATCTGGAGAATCCGGAGGCGGTGCTCCTGCCCTTTACGCCGGACATCATCGTCTATTGCAAGAGCGAATATGTCGTCCTGGATTCCGACGACCTCGTGAAGGAGGCCGAAGAGAAGATCGAGACCTACATCACCCGGCGGGGTCATACCCCCAAGGTCCTGCTGGTCAAGGGGATCGGCCTGGTCGCCGTGGGTGACAGCGCCAAGAATGCCGGCATCATCACCGAGGTTTTCCTGGATGCGATGAAGGTTGCGTTCTTTGCTAGCAGTTTCGGCGGCGCCCATGGGATGGAGCCCGCCTGGATCGACTTCATCGACAACTGGGAAGTGGAGAACTACCGCCGCAAGGTGGCTTCCGGCGCTTCCGCCGGCCGGGTCGAGGGTCGGACCATCATCGTGACGGGCGCGGCCCAGGGTTTCGGCGAGGGCATCGCCCGCGAACTGATGGCCCAGGGAGCCAACATCGTCGTGGCGGACCTGAATGAGGTGACCGGTGCGGCTACCGCCGCCTCCCTGAACGAGAGCGCCCGGAACAACCGCGCCATCTTCGTCAAGACCAACGTGGCGGACATGGACAGTCTCCAGAACCTGATGAAGCAGACCATCCTGAGTTTCGGCGCCCTGGACGTCTTCGTGTCCAACGCGGGCGTCCTCCGGGCCGGCGGCCTGGAGGCCATGACCCCGGAGAACTTCGAGTTCGTCACCCGGATCAACTACATGGCCTATTTCTACTGCGCCAAGGTAGCTTCCCACATCATGAAGATCGAGACCGCGGCCGATCCGGAGTATTTCGCCGACATCGTCCAGGTCAACTCCAAGAGCGGCCTCCGCGGCTCCAAGGCGAATTTCGCCTACGCCGGCGGCAAGTTCGGCGGCATCGGTCTCACCCAGTCCTTTGCCCTGGAACTCGCTCCCTTCCGCGTGAAGGTGAACAGCATCTGCCCGGGCAACTTCTACGACGGCCCCCTGTGGAGCAATCCCGAGAACGGCCTGTTCGTCCAGTACCTCGCCGCCGGCAAGGTCCCCGGCGCCAAGACCGTCCAGGACGTCAAGGACTACTACCTGGCCCAGGTCCCCATGCGCAAGGGCTGTACCCCGGCCGATGTCTCCAAGGCCATCCTCTACGCCATCGACCAGACCGGCGAAACCGGCCAGGCCATCCCTGTCACAGGTGGACAAGTAATGTTAGCATAAAGATATGAAAACCAAAGCAGTACGTCTTTACGGAAAGGACGATTTGAGGCTGGAGGAGTTTGAACTTCCGGGCCTCGGGGAGGATGAGATTCTCGCCAAGGTGGTGAGCGACAGCATCTGCATGTCGTCCTACAAGGCCGCGCACCAGGCCGATACCCACAAGCGTGTTCCCCGCGACATCGCGGAGCATCCGACCATCATCGGCCACGAATTCGCCGGCGAGATCGTCGAGGTGGGCGCGAAATGGAAGGACGCCTTCAAACCCGGCGACAAGTTCTCCATCCAGCCCGCGATGAACGATCCGCGCGGCCCGGTGGGCATTTACAGCGCCCCGGGGTATTCCTATCCGAACATCGGCGGCGACGCGACCTATGTCATCATCCCCAACGAGGTGATGGAGGACGGTTGTCTCCTTCCGTTCAAGGGCGAGGGCTTCTACCCGGCGTCCCTCAGCGAGCCGCTGTCCTGCGTCATCGGTGCGATGCATGCCAATTATCATGCGAAACCGGGCTCCTACATACACCAGATGGAGATCCGGGACGGTGGAAAGATGGCGCTCCTCGCGAGCGTCGGGCCCATGGGCCTGGCCGCCATCAACTATGTGCTGCACCGGGAGGACCGGAAGCCGTCGCTGTTGGTGGTGACGGACATCGACCAGGCCCGGCTGGACCGCGCCGCGTCGCTCTATACGGTGGAGTTCGCCGCTTCCCGCGGCATCGAGCTTCACTATGTCAATACGCGGGTGGAGGATCCCGTCACCCTCCTGATGGACCTTTCCGGCGGCAAGGGCTATGACGATGTCTTCTGCTTCGCCCCGGTTCCCGCCGTGGTGGAGCAGGCCGACGACATCCTTGCTTTCGACGGCTGTCTGAACTTCTTTGCCGGCCCGTCCAAGGCCCCGTTCAAGGCCCCGTTCAACTTCTACAACGTCCATTACAACTCCACGCATGTGGTGGGCACCTCCGGCGGCAATACCGACGACATGAAGGAGGCGCTCCATTATATGGGCAAGGGCATGGACCCGGCCGGTCTCGTGACGCACATCGGCGGCCTCGGCGCCGTCATCGACACGACCCTGAACCTCCCGTCCATTCCCGGCGGCAAGAAATTGATTTACACCCACATCGACCTCCCGCTCACCGCTATTGCCGATTTCGGGAAGTCCGATAATCCCGTCCTGCAGGAACTCGACCGCATCTGCCAGGCCCATAACGGACTCTGGAATGTGGAAGCCGAAACCTACCTGCTGGAAAACGCTGACAAGCTATGAAAAAAATCGATACCAAACTCATGCACCCGGCCGAGCAGATCGCCCTGATCATCGGCCGCATCTATCGCCGGAAGATGACGACCACTTCCGGCGGCAACCTCTCCATCATGGACGACAACGGCGACATGTGGATCACCCCGGCCGGCATCGACAAGGGCTCCCTGACCCCGGCCGACATCATGTGCGTCAAGGCCGACGGAACCATCATCGGTCCGCATCGTCCTTCGTCCGAGTATCCGTTCCACCGCGCCCTGTACAAGATGCGTCCGAAGCTTCGGAGCGTCATCCACGCGCATCCCCCGGGACTGGTGACCTTCAGCATCGTGCACCAGGTGCCCGATACCAGCATTATCCCGCAGGCCCGCGGCGTGTGCGGTCCGGTCGGCTTCGCCCCGTATGCCCTCCCGGGCAGCGAACTGCTGGGCGAGAAGATCTCCGAGGAATTCGCGAAGAATCCGGAGTACAAGGCCGTCATCATGGAGAACCACGGCGTGGTGCTCATGGGCGAAGACATTGCCGATGCGTACCAGCGTCTGGAAACCCTCGAACTCTGCGCCCGGACCATCCTGAACGCCAGGACGTTGGGCAAGCCCGTCTATCTGACGGAAGAGCAGATCCTTGCACACGAGAAGGCCATCCATGTGGACTTTCGCCACTTCATGAATGTGGAGCATCCCTCCGACGAACGGGCCATCCGCACGAACATGTGCGAGATTGTCCACCGCGCCTGCGCCCAGGGGCTGATGTGCTCTTCTTACGGCACGGCCTCCGTCCGCTGGAGAGGGGACGATTTCCTCATCACCCCGTCCGACAAGCAGCGCTGGGACATCGAGCCCGAAGACATCGTCCAGGTGCGGGACGGCATGGTGGAGGCCGGCAAGAACGCCAGCCGTTCTGTCGCCCTGCATTACGAGATCTACCGCCGGAATCCCAAAATCAACTCCATCATCCTCACCCAGACGCCTTACCTGATGGGCTATGCGACGACGGGGGTGAAGTTCGACGTCCGGACCATCCCGGAGAGCTGGATCTTCCTCCAGGACGTGCCGCAGTACCCCTTCGGCAGCCAGTACCATGACATCGAGAAGATGGCCGAGGGCTTCAAGAAACTCCCTTGCGCCCTCCTCTCCAACGACTCCGTCATCGTGACGGGCGACAAGCTCATCAACACCTTCGACAAACTGGAAGTCGCCGACTTCAGCGCCCGTTCCCTCATCATGGCCGCCCCCGTGGGTAAGCTCAACCCCATCACCGATGCGGAGATCGAGGACTTACGGGTTGCATTCCATGTAGGCTAATAATCTGGGAGGAACGGCATTTAAAATTCCACCCGGTAACTGATACTCGGCATGATAGGCAGCAGGGAAATCTGCTTCCACTGCTTCGCTTCGCCGTCGTAGGTGATCAGGAAAGGATTATGCCGGTTCGTGAGGTTGTACACGCCCAGATTCAGCCGATGCTTCGCGCGGGCCGATTCCCTTTCCATGTACCAGCCGGCGTCCCAGCGGAAGAAGGTGGGCATCCGGAAGTTGTTCATGCCGGAATAAAGGTCCACCGTGAACGCTTCCCCGGTCAGTGACGGGACCGTGTAATGGCCGATGGGGACCGTTTCCCAGCAGCCCGACTGGAGGGTGACCAGGGTGGTTACGCCCATCTTGAACCGTTCACGCTGCGTCAGGATATAGTCCCCGGTCACATGGAGCATGTGCCGGCGGTCGAACTTCGCCGGGAACCACTCGCCCCCGTTCAGCCGGTCGAACAATCGTTCCGTCTTGGAGAGGGTGTAGGCAATGCGCACATCAAACCGTTTGCTGTGATATCCATAGGTCGCTTCCAGTCCGAAGGAACGCCCCTTTCCGGTATAAACGCCCGTCCGCCAGCTGCCCAGGGAGGCATTGAACAGGCTGCCGCCGTCGGCGAAGTACAGCAGGTTCTCCATCCACTTCCAGTAGCCGCCGAGGCTCCAGGAATGACCGTCCGCATCCCCATAGAGGCCGCCGTACACCTGATCCGCCACCTCCGGCGCAAAGTCCTTGTCCGAGGGAACCACCATGTCCAGCGACCAGCCCACCGGAAGCCCTTCCAGCGTGTGATAGAACTGTGCCAGATGGTCCACCGTCCCTTCCAGGCCCATCCACTCGGCCAGGCGCCAACGGCCCAGCAGGCTGAATTCACCCTTGCCGATATTCTTCCCGTAGTTCCCGGAAGTCCGGTGCAGGCTGTAGCGCAGCGCCCCGCGGACCTGGACGCGATCGCCCACCTGGTAGTTCGCCTGCGCATGGGCCATCCAGGTGTTACTGTTCATCCGGTTATCGCTTATGCTGGCCGAGTGCTCCGGACGAAGCAGGCTCCCGGAATAGCTCGATGACGCCCCCGGATTGAACCAGGCCATCCGCCACTGCACGCCACCGCTGACCGTTCAGCGCTCGCTCGCGAGCCAGTTCATCTGCGTCTGGACCGACACTTCCCGGAGGCTGTCGCCTACCGCGAAACAGTTCCTGACCGTCTGGTCCGGTATCAGGATACCTCCCATGGACGTCCGGTCCACCGTCACGGACTTCTCCTGCGCCTGCAGGGAGGCCCGGCTGCTCCAGTATCCGATGGCTTTCAGCGCCAGCCTGTCACCCAGGCTCCTATTCCACGCCACGCGGCCGATCAGGTTGGACCAACCCATCCGGTCCTGCGTCGTACTCCCCTGGATGAACCGGTAATCATCCTTGCTCCGGAACACGGTGAAATCCAGCGTCTGGCGGTCATCCAGCCGTACATGGACCTTCCCGTACACGTCATACACGAGCGTCGATAAGCCGCTGATCTCCGGAACCATCTTGTCGATGAGTCTGAACTCCAGGTCCAGCGGGGAGTACCGGGCCGCCACGATGGCGGACACGCGGTCCTTGACGATGGGGCCGTCGGCCTGGGCGCTGAGCATGAAGTTGCTCGCGCTCCCGGAGCCGTGCCACTGATGCATGTCCCCTTCCGAAGAATGGAGCCGGATATGGGATGCGGTCAGGTTCCCCACGTCGGAGCTGAAACCGCCCACCTGGAACTCTGTCGTCTCCACCACATCGTTGGACAGGGCCGTCGTGAAGCCCAGCAGGTGGCTGGTCCCATAGACCGGAACCCCATCCAGCGTGACCACATTCCCACCCAGGTTTCCGCCGCGGACATAGATGGACGAGGTCCCGTCGGCGCCGGCAGATACCCCGGGCAGGGTCTGGATGAACTTGATGTAATCCGATTCGCCCATCGGCGAAACCTGGTTCCGGATCTGGGCCGATTCCACCACTTGGATCCCTACGAAGCGGCGGATGCGGGAATCCTCGATCATCGAGGCCTTCAGGGTGTCTCGGATCGGGGTCTCCTGCGCCGTCAGGGGGCTCCCCGCCATCAGGAGAAGGCTCGTTAAGAAGAATAATCTGTAGCACTTACGCATATCCCTCCCTCCTTAACGTAGTGAAACGGTTACACACTCAGCCCCGAAGATCCCGGTTCCGCCCTGGATGTTGGAATACACGCCCTCCCGGCTGTACAGGCTCCCGGTCAGATCGCCGAATACGTCACCGTAACCGGATTTGTAAAGGGTCCTCAGGAACGTATCATACTCCTCGGATACGTTGTGGAACTCATAGACTACCCAGCCCGTGGAAAGGTTGTGCGTCGTCCACTGCCAGGTATAGGGATCGTCCAGATTAAAATCAGCAAAGATCCTGAAAGTGAATGGGGATGGCGATTCCAAGATTGACGCATAATCTTGAATGGATCGAAAATCCCAGTAGGCCTTACCTTCCTCATCGTATGCCGGGGGGGGCGTCAGAGAATATTGGTTGAAATAACCGCCTTCGGGATAGACAAGACGCAGAAAATTCGAGTGAAGCGGCAAGTTCAGATACGATGTCATGCTTTCGAAATGCTGCTGTACGCCCAGGCCTATTTTGTCGTACCATTTATCCGACCAATACTCGTAGAAAATGGGGATTAGCTCTTTGTCCCGCTCCACAAGAGCATTTTCTATCCGTTCGACATTGTTCACGGAATAACAAGCCAGATCTCCCAAAGAAAGCTGCAGGACATTGAAATTGTCCACACCGGCCATATCCGTAGCCAGGTAAAGGCTCCTATACGCATGTTCCGGCACGTACAGCGCATCCAAAGGAAACTCCTCCGGCTTTTGCGGGCTGCGCGCGGTCACCCATAAAACGCAAGGCTTCTGATAAGGGCGTTCTTCGAATATGGGTGATCCACCAAAATCGATCGAATTGACAACCCTTCGCACATCATTGTGATGCGCGACACTTAATTCCCATAATGAGGGATCCAACAGTTTGAAACCGAAATATCTGGTCTGATTATAATGCAGATACCAATACTCTTCGTCTTCAGGATCGTAATAATGAGCCGTCTGATCAAACAGCCGGTCCGCATAATAGAGCTCATCCATATAGTCATGATGCGGTGCATGATAAGGATTAAAGAAGCGAGGGTCCGGATACTGCCTGTCGGCATAATAATCATTCACGATGACGCTGTCTGGAAAAACCGTTTCCGCCGTCAGTTCCACACCGCTATCAAGAACGACACGAAGTGTATATTTTGACCCTGTCCGCGGACGGAAACGCGCCGTCCATCGATTCCCCTCCGTGTGTTCAAAAGCGTATATACCTCCTGGAGATGCCGTCACGACCACTTCCTTCGCCGCCATTTCCGGTTTGACTCCGGATGGAGATTCCACCGCACTCAACTCCAGCGTCTGCACATCACTCTTGTTCGTGAGCACACAGTACACCACCGCCGGCAGCTCTTCCTGCGGATCCATCACGATGGTCTCCACGCAGGACACCATCGTCATCAAAATACCAAAAACCGGAAGAAACTCTTTCATGACACTTCAAATTAAATCATCCACCCTTCAATCGGTCCCGAAACCCAGTAGCGCCGGGGCAATGAAACGTTTGACTTCGGGATAGGTGGGTAAGTGCTTGCCGGGGTAGAGGGTGCTGCGTCCGGGATAAAGGGTGGCGAATTCCTCCCCGCCATGGACCAGCTCGTCCTGGTCGGCGAAGAAGCCGAGGAGTGTCCCCGGATCCGGTTCGACGAAGCCTTCCAGGGCCTCATAACGGTCGCAAAGCGTAGGTGTTATGTCAAATGACAGCGCCCCATCCTTCCGGGGAGACAGGTAGGTGACAGAGCCGATCTTTGTCCGCATCAGCCGTGATACGTGGAGATCGGGGTTGATGAGCGCGCGGCGGATGCCTTGGAGCCGGTGCACCAGAAAACCGCCCCAGGAAAGGCCCACGACGAGGTCGGGACGTTCCGTCTCGCACAGCCGTCGTAGAAGCTCCAGTGCCTCAGTGGGTTCGATGGGGAGATCCGGCGCCACGACTTCCGCCCGGAGCGTCATGCGCAGCATGTCGGCGAGCTTGTAGGCCCCGGAGGAGGCCAGGCCGTGGGCAAAGAGGATCTTCATCGCTTGTAGATGTTGAACCGCCAGGTAATGCCGATGTCGAAGTTGTTCACCCGGTCGTGGTTGTCGCGGAAGAACGCGGCGTGCAGCCGCAGCTTGTCATCTCCGAGCGGGAAGTACTCCACCCCGGCGCCCCCGTAGAGGAAATCGTGTCCGGCGGGAAGGACGAGGTCGTAGGAGACGCCGTTCTCATCGACATTCTCCGCCGCGTTCTTCTCGTATCCGAATTTCGTGCACAGGTTCCATTTCCCGATGGTCCAGATGGCCTTGACGATGGCGGTCCAGTCCGTCAGGAAGAAGCGCGGCTGCTTGAAGGCAGCCCGGTTCAGCAGGTCCACGTCCACGACGAGGTCCCCCAGGAAGAACTTGTTTCCTAGCACGATCCAGTTCATCTTCCGGTGAAGCTCGTCCTCCACGAAATTGTAGCTCCAGGTGGTCTTCCAGGCGGAGCCGATGTGCCCGCCCCAGTAGAGGTTGTAGGAATAAGCGTCCTGCGTGCCCGGCGAAATGGGAGAGGGACAGAACTCGAAGGAAATGTCCTGACCCGGGGCCGGGGAATAGGTTGCCGTAGCCCCGAAGGCGTAGTACTGGTACAGCCGGCTGCTGAAGGCGCCGTAGTAGTAGACGTCGATCGGGGGAGAGTCGATCTCGTAGCCGCCGATGAGGATGGCCTGCTTTCCCGCCGTGAAGGACCACTTCGGGGAAGCCTGCCACTTGAGCCAGAGGAAGTCCGTGGCCCTGAAAGGATTCTTCTCGTCGATCTCCTTGTTCAGCCGCTGCCGCACGCGGAAGGTGAGCTCGTCCGTGAGCTGCCCTTTGATGTGGAGGTTCAGGTAGTCTCCCTGGAAGTGGGAGTCATAGACCCCGTCCGTCGTCTGCTGGTGGAAGGTCGCACGCGTGTCGATGGATACCTCGTTCACGTGCGTCTGTCCGTAAAGAAGCGTCCCTGTAAGCAGGAACGCAATGATTGTTAGAAGTTTAGGTTGCATACGCATTACATCTTTCCCTGTTCCCCGAGGTTGCTGTCCTTGAATCCCAGGAAATACAGCACCCCGTCCAGGCCGATGGTATTGATGCTCTGGCGGGCGCTTTTGACCACCCGCGGTTTCGCGTGGAAAGCGATGCCCAGGCCGGCATCCGAGAGCATGGGCAGGTCGTTGGCCCCGTCGCCCACGGCGATCGTCTGCGCCAGGTTCACCTTCTCCGTCTGGGCGATGAGCTTCAGCAGGTCCGCCTTCCGGCGGCCGTCCACGATCTCTCCGAGATAGCGGCCGGTGAGTTTGCCGTCCTCGCCGATCTCGAGCTCATTGGCATAGACATAATCCACCCCGAAGCGCTGGCGGAGGTACTCCCCGAAGAAGGTGAATCCGCCGCTGAGGATGGCGATCTTGTAGCCGTAGGTCTTGAGGACGGACATCAGGCGGTCGGCGCCTTCGGTGATGGGGAGATGCTCGGCGATGTCCTGCATCACGCTCACGTCCAGCCCCTTGAGGAGGGCGACGCGGCGGGTGAAACTTTCTTTGAAATCGATTTCGCCCCGCATGGCGGACTCGGTGATGGCGCGGACCTCGGCCCCGACGCCGTTCCGCTCGGCCAGCTCGTCGATGCACTCGGTCTGGATGAGGGTGGAGTCCATGTCGAAGCAGATCAGGCGCCGCATCCGCCGGTACATGTCGTCCCGCTGGAGGGAGAAGTCCATGCCCATTTCCGTGGACAGGTGCATCAGGTCCTTCTGCATGGCCTTCGTATCGGCAGGGGTGCCGCGGAGGGAGAACTCGATGCAGGAACGGGTGTTGCGCTCGGGATGGGCGATGGAGAGCCGGCCGGTGAGCCGCTTGATGGAGTCGATGTCCAGTCCCTGGTCCGCCACAATCTTCGCGGCCGCCTCGATCTGCGCGGCAGACAGGCTGCGCCCGAGGACCGTTAGGATGTAGCGCTTGCGTCCCTGACGCCCGGCCCATTCCTCATATTCGTCGTCCGGAACCGGCTCGAAACCGATTTGGACACCCAGCTCCGTGGCCTTGAAGAGGAGCTCCTTCATCACCTGTCCGGAATGCTGTTCGTCGATCCGGATGAGGATACCCAGTGACAGGGTGGAGTGGATGTCGGCCTGGCCGATATCCAGGATCTGCGCATCATACTTGGCGAGGATGCCGGTGAAGGCGGCGGTGAGTCCGATCCGGTCTTTCCCGGTGATGCGGACGAGAATCTGCTCGAAGCCCATCATTTGGCGGTGCTCACGGGTGCATCGACAAAGTGGAGGTACCCCCAGCGGGCGGGCATGTGCATGTTCACCTCGCCGGTGGGATTCCATACCCAATTCTCCTCCGGGCCTTCCTTCACGAGCCATTCCACGCGGGAGAAGTTGATCCGCCAGGGATTGAACTTCCTCGGGCTGTCGAAGCCGATGGAGAGGGACTCGAAGGGGATGGCCCATTCCACGGTCCAGCCCTTGTCGGTCTTTTTCGCGTTGTTGATCTTCCCGTCCACATGGGCCTTCAGCCGGATGCCCTTGCAGTCCCAGGGCATGAAGAAGTTGCCGCCCTCGTTGTAAGGTTTGTCCATGATGAGGTCCATCAGGGTGGCGTAGGCGTTGCACTCGAACTCGAAATAGAACTTTCCGTCCCCGTCCGGGTCGATGAAGACCTCGAAGTCGTTGTCTCGGTAGATGATGGCGTCCCGCTCCTTGAGGGAGGCGGTGACGTTGTCCTCTTCAATGATGCCGGCGATGTACAGGCATTCGTCGTCCCAGACCATCTTCATGCGGGTCTCCTTGGTGGGAGCGGGTTTGAAATCCACGCCCCGGATGTCCACGAACGGTTCGGAGAGCGGGGCCTTCGCCCAGGAGGCTTCGGAGAGTTTGCCATCGACCTTGATCTTGTCGATGGTCCGATAGCAGTCATAGGAACGGTGTCCCTGGGCCGCGGCGCTGGCGGCTCCGGCGAGCAGGGTGATGAGAATCAGTATCTTGCGCATTATTTAAAGTATTTATCGACTTCCTTGACGGTGTCCGGAAGCGCGAATACGGCCACGCGGTCGTAGGGCTCGATCCGGGTGTCGCCCACGGCGATGAACGAGTCGCTTCCCCGGATGACGCCGCCGATGATGGCGTTGCGCGGGAACTCGATGTCCTTGAGCGGGGCTTGGGTGATCCGGGATTCCGGAGCGGCCGTGTATTCCAGTACCTCCGCATCCGTCCCGCTCATGTACCGGACGAAACGGACCTTGTCGGACAGGGTGAACTTGAAGATGCGCCCTGCCGTAATGAGCTTCTTGTTGATGACCGCGTCCACACCCATGTCTTCCGCCAGCCGCACATATTCGAGGTTTTCCACCTGGGCGACGGTGCGGGCGACGCCGAATTTCTTCGCCACGACGCAGGCAAGGATGTTCGCCTCGTCGTTTCCGGTCACGGCGACGACGGCGTCGTATTCCCGGAGGCCTTCCTCCACGAGGAAATCGGAGTTGCGGCCGTCGCCGTTCGCCACGATCACCTCCGAAGGAAGCCTCTCGGACAGTTCCCGGCATCGGTCTGTATCGATCTCGATGATCTTCACGGCCTTGAGCTGGTGCTTCACCAGCTGCGCGGAGACCATTTCCGCGATCTCGCTGCCGCCGAGGATCATCACGCTGTCCACCTCCACATTGTCCTTACCGATGAACTTCATGATGGCCGGGATGCCCTCCCGCTTGGCGATGATGTACAGGTGGTCGTTGTAGTTGAACTTGGTATCGCGCTTGGGGATGAGGGTTTCTCCCCGCCGGGCGATGGCGATGATGCGGAACTGGGCCTCGCGGGAGGTCGCCGTCATGGCGGTCGTGAACTCGGCGACGCTCATGTCCAGGATGGGGGAGTCGTCCTCCAGGCGGAACACCACCATCTGGAGTTTCCCGCGGGCGAAGTCCATGGAGTCGGTGGAGGCCGTGTGCTTGAGCATGTCGATGATCTCGTCACTCGCGATTTTCTCCGGATAGAAAAGCATGTCAATGCCCATATCCTTGAACATCAGCTTGTTCTCCGGAACCAGATAGGCCTCGTCGTCCACGCGGGCGATCACCCTTTTCGTGCCCAGCTTCTTCGCCAGCAGGGCGCTGACGATGTTCACGGTCTGGGTGGTGAGGGGATTCACGGCGATGAACAGGTCCGCCTTGGCGCAGCCGGCGTCGCGGAGGACCTTGATGGATGACGGGTCCCCGAGGACGGTGACCACATCGGCCACGGTCGTGAGCTGCCGCAGCCGCGCCTCGCTGTCGTCGATGACGGTGATGTCGCTGCCCTCGTGGCTGAGCATCTTCGCCAGGTGGGAACCCACCTGTCCGGCCCCTTCGATGATGATCTTCATACGTTTCCTTCCTTTTATTCTTACAAAGATAAGAGATTTCTCGACAAGCTTGAAATGACAGAGGCGTTTTTATGAAAAAATGATTATATTCGCATCATGATGAAACGATTCCTTGCTTTCGCAGCCGGCGCGCTCCTGCTCGTCTCCTGCTCCGAAACCTTCAATGCGCAGCGCGCCCTCCAGGGCGGCCTGATCGCTGCACAGGCCCTGTCCATCTCCGACGAACAGGTCCAGGCCTATGTGCACCAGTACATTACCCAGCTTGACGCCCAGAGCAAGGTGCTTCCCGAGAGCAACGCCTACACGAAGCGTCTCCGCAACCTGACCAAGGGGTTGAACTCTGTGGACGGTGTGCCGCTGAACTTCAAGGTGTATCAGGAAGACCAGGTGAATGCCTTCGCTTGCGCGGACGGCAGCGTCCGGGTCTATACCGGCATCATGGACGTGATGACGGACAACGAACTGCTGGGCGTGATCGGCCATGAGATCGGCCATGTCGCCCTCAAGCACACCAAGAAAGAGATGCGCACCTCGCTCCTCACGAGCGCCGCTCTCGAAGGCCTTGCCTCCACGAGCCAGACGGCCGCCGTCCTGACGGACTCCCAGCTGGGCGCCATCGGCAACGCCGTCATGAACGCCCAGTACTCCAAGAAGCAGGAGAGCCAGGCCGACGACTACGGCTACGAGTTCCTCAAGGCCTGCGGCAAGAACCCCTGGGGCATGGCCATGTCCTTCGAGAAGCTCCAGGCCGTCGCCAACGGCTCCGGTGCCCGGGCCACAGCCGTCCAGAAGCTCTTCTCCTCCCACCCCGACACCGAAACCCGCATCAAAAGGATGGCTGCCCGTGCCACCCAGGAAGGTTACAAGCGTCCCGCCAAATAGCCCTTCCGGCCCGGCCCCAGCATTCCGCCGGGCACGTTTTTACCCACTTATGCGCCCTCCCGCGTGCTCCAGCACGCCCGAGGGCACATTTTTGCCCCTTTTTGTGCCCGATACGGGTTGGCGGGAATCTGATACTGTAATCTCCACTGGGCCTGCGGGGCGCGCACTCGTAAAACCATGATTTATATGTGATTACAAAATGTCATGCTGCAGGCCTGTCCGCAACCACAAAAAAGAATACCCGGAATCGTCTTCCGGGTATTCTATTCTGTTGCAATGCGATGGGCTGTCCGCTATTCCGCCGGGGCCTCTTCCACGACGGGTTCGGCGACGGCCTCAGGGGCGGCCTCCGGGGTGGCCTCGGGGGCGGCAGGCTCCTCGACGACTTCCTCCACGGGCTGGGGCTTGTGGAACGGGAGACCGTACGGGGCGAGGCGGTCGGTGAAGAAGAAGAAGCAGAAGGCGGCGATGAGCAGGGCCAGGAGGCAGAGCCAGAAGCGGCGCCAGGCGGCCTTGCGGCGGGCGGCGGGATCCACGGCGGTGAGTTTCGGGAACTTGGCGAGCTGGGTGAGACCCTTGCCGAACTTCACGCTCACGAGGGAGGCGGCGTTGATGGCCCAGCCGTTGGCGTTGAGGACCGGACCGAGGTCGCGCTTGCGGAGTTTCCGCCAGGCGATGAATACGGACGGCAGGGAGATGAGGAGCATCAAGCCCACGATGAGGATGATCCACTGCCACCAGGTGAGGGACTTCAGGACGGCGATGATGGCTGTAACGACGCCGGTGACCGCTGCGATGGCGATGGTGATGCCGGCGATCTTGCCCACGTCGAACGGGGCGGCCTTGGTGGCGGTCTGAACGCCGTCGGCGGGTTTGGCGGTGGCGCTTTCCGTGATGTTGGAGAGGGTTCCTTCCCCCTTGGCCGCCTTGTCGGTCGCCGCCTTGTTGATCTTGTCGGAGATCCAGCGGGCCGCCTTCTTGTACGGGGCCCAGAAGGCCTCGCGGAGGCTGATCGGATTCTCCACGATGCTCGTGACGGTGGCGCTCCAGTCGTTGCCCTCGCGGTCATAGAACACGGCATTCTTGCCCGGACGGAGTCCGTCCACATCACCGTCGGTGAGGACGGCGGCGATGTTCATGGCCTTCCCGAGCTTCTCGCTCTTGCAGGCGCAGTAGAGGATGTACATGCCGCTGAGGCCGGCAATCTCCGGGCTGGGACCATCCACACGGATACACAGGTCCGTGGAGCGCTGGTCGATGTACAGGCGGCCGGCCTGGAAGATGGCCTTCCGCTCGGGATCGTAGAAGTCGGAGAAGACGACGTAGTTGTTCAGGAAGTCGTAGAAATTGTGATTCAGGCGGAGGAGCTTGTCCACGGCCTCGATCGAGAGGGCTTCCTCCTCGAGGGCCTTGTCGGCCTCGATCAGCTTCAGGAGGGCCTCCTTCTGGTCCGCCTTCAGGATTTCCTTCACCTTGTCGATACCCAGTCCTTCCACCTCGGCGCCCTTCTTGGCGTCCATCCAGGCGGTGTAGGGAGCGAACTTCGCGATGACCTCGGCCCACTCGGCTTCGGTGAGGGTTTTCTTGCCTTCCTCCAGCACGAGGGCGCGCATGGCTTCGACGGCCGGTTTCCAGGCGGGATTCACGGCGTCCAGCGGAAGAAGACCGTCGGCGGCGGGCTTGGCAAGGGGTTCCTCGCAGATCTCGGCGGCCTGGGCGAGGTTGCCCTCGATGGCGCCGATCTTCTCCACGGAGATACCCACGGCAGGGGCGGCATCGGCGTCGAAACCGATGAGCTTGCAGCGCATGAAGTAGTCCGCGACCTTGTCTTTCAAGGCTTGGACGGCGGCGAGGGCGTCGGCGGTCTTGTCCCCGAACGGGAAGACGTCCTTGGTGCCGGCGTCCTGCCAGGCGGCGTAGTCGGCGAGCGCGGTGTAGAAAGCTTCGATGTGGTCCGCGGTGATGCCGTCGGCCCCGCTGCGGTCCGTCGCCTTGCCGATGACCTCGGTGATGCAGGTGATGAGGGCGGCGAGCGCTTCGTCATCCGGGGTGGCCGGGGTGATGATCCCGTCGCCGTTGAACTTGGTCTCGGCGAAGATCTTCACGTTGTCGGCCGTGTCCTCGAGGGCGATGGACTCTTTCTCGAGCTTGAGGTTCTGCAGGATCTGCTTGGCGGAAGCCAGGAGCTTGGCCCCGTCGGGCGTCTCCTCGTTGAAGGCGGTGAAGGGGAGTTCGGTTCCGCGCTGAAGCAGGATGTCCGGGTCCTTGAGAATGCCGGTGAGCCACTGGGCAGTGGCGATGACTTCGTCCACGCGGATGTTTCCATCCTTGTCGGTGTCAATCAGTTCCAGCGTCTTCTGGTCGAATTCCAGGTTCTTCGCCGGGCAGCTGAGCACGGTCCACATTTTACGGTCCAGTTCTCCGAGGTGGGCGATGTCGGCCCCGGAACCGATTTTCACGCGGACGGCTCCGCCGACCGGTGTGAAGGTCCAGATGTGAGGGATGTTTGCCATATAGGTCGGGTTTAGAATTGTCAATCCAAACAAAAATCGCAAAAAAAAATGAATCGCGCAAAAGATTTTGCAATTGTCGGAAAAATCCGTATCTTTGCGGTCCAAAAAATGAGATGACCGCTGAGCTCCGCGAAGAGGCAGGCACGATGGCCGGCCCGCTTACGGTCCAAAACTTTAACAAAGTTTTTAGTAAAATGTACGCAATCGTTGACATTGCAAGCCAGCAGTTCAAAGTGGAAGCTGGAATGGACATCTTTGTGAACCGCCTCGCGGCCCACAATGGTGAGTCTGTCGAGTTCGACAAGGTGCTCCTCATCGACGAGGCCGGCGCCGTGAAGGTCGGAACTCCGTATGTAGAGGGAGCCGTCGTGAAGGCCACCGTCGTCGATGACGACGCCAAGGCGAAGAAAGTGCTCGTATTCAAGAAGATCCGTCGCAAGGGATTCCAGACGCTGAACGGCCATCGCCAGAAGCTCACCAAGATCCACATTGACGCTATCGCTTAATTACAGGAGGAATCAACTATGGCACACAAAAAAGGTCAGTCCAGTTCCAAGAACGGTCGTGAGTCCCATTCCAAGCGACTCGGCATCAAGAAGTTCGGTGAGGAAGTCGTGAAAGCCGGCAATATCATCGTCCGTCAGCGCGGCACCGCCCACAATCCCGGCCTGAACGTCGGCATGGGCAAGGACCATACCCTTTACGCCCTTGTGGACGGCACCGTCAAGTTCGCCCGCAAGCGCAATGACAAGTCTTTCGTTTCCGTAGTTCCTTTCGAGAACTAACTGCGCAGGACACCGTAGATTTCAGGAGGACTCGTGCCCGTAAGGCGTACAGTCCTCCTTTTTACTTTAACTGGTAACATGCTTACACTCAAACTTCTCCGGGATGATCCCGAATATGTGATCAAAAAATTGGCCGTCAAGCATTTTGACGCCCGCGCCATCGTGGAAAAGGTCATCGCCCTGGACGACAACCGCAAGGCCCTCCAGACCGAGTCCGACGCCCTCCTCTCCCAGCAGAAGAAGGCCGCCGCCGCCATCGGTGCGCTGATGAAGCAGGGCAAGAAGGAAGAGGCCGAGGCCGCCAAGGCCGAAGTCGCCGCCCTCAAGGCCCGTTCCACCGACCTTCTCAAACAGGCCGATGACAACAATACCGAGCTCCAGGCCCAGCTCGTCCTCCTTCCGAACATCCCGTGCGACCTCGTTCCCGAGGGAGCCGGTGCCGAGGACAACCTCGTCGTGAAGATGGGCGGCGTCGAGCCTCAGCTTCCCGAAAACGCCCTCCCGCACTGGGAGCTTGCCCGGAAATACGACATCATCGACTTCGACCTGGGTGTGAAGATCACCGGCGCCGGTTTCCCGGTCTATAAGGGCAAGGGTGCCCGCCTGCAGCGCGCCCTCATCAACTTCTTCCTGGACCGCAACACCGCTGCGGGCTACCAGGAGGTGGAACCTCCGGTGATGGTCAATGCCGCCTCTGGCTTCGGTACCGGCCAGCTTCCCGACAAGGAAGGCCAGATGTACCATGCCACGGTGGATGACTTCTACATGGTCCCGACCGCCGAGGTCCCGGTGACGAACATCTACCGCGACGTCATCCTCTCCGCTGACCAGTTCCCGCAGAAGCTGACGGCCTACACGCCCTGCTTCCGCCGCGAGGCCGGTTCCTATGGCAAGGACGTCCGCGGCCTGAACCGCCTCCATCAGTTCGACAAGGTCGAAATCGTCCGGATCGAGAAGCCGGAGAACAGCTACGCCGCCCTGGATGAGATGGTGGCCCATGTGGAGAAGCTGGTCCAGGACCTGGGCCTCCGCTACCGGATCCTCCGTCTGTGCGGCGGCGACCTGAGCTTCACCTCCGCCATCACCTACGACTTCGAACTCTGGTCCGCCGCGCAGGGCCGCTGGCTCGAGATCTCTTCCGTCTCCAACTTCGAGAGCTACCAGGCGAACCGCCTGAAATGCCGCTACAAGGACGAGAACGGAAAGATGCAGCTCGTCCACACCCTGAACGGAAGTTCCCTGGCACTGCCGCGCGTCGTTGCGGCGCTCCTGGAGGACAACCAGAAGGACGGATACATCGAGATTCCGGAAGTCCTGCGTCCTTACACCGGTTTCGATCGCATTGGATAAACCGCGTACCATACTGGGCATCGACCCCGGAACCCAGCTGCTGGGTTTCGGGGTGGTGCGCAGCATCGGGAAGAAGGCCGAGTACGTGGACATGGGCATCCTGGACCTCAGGAAGGAAAAGAATGCCTACACGAAGCTCCAGGCTATCTATGATACCATCGGCGAGGTGTGCAAGTCGTATCATCCCGACGAGCTCGCCATCGAATCGCCGTTCTACGGAAAAAACGCGCAGGTCGTCCTGAAACTCGGCCGCGCCCAGGGGGCTGCCATCATTGCCGCCCTGGAGAACGGGGTCGCTTCCGTGACGGAATATGCGCCCCGGAAAGCCAAGGAGGCCATTGTCGGCAACGGGGCGGCCTCCAAGGAACAGGTCCAGCTCATGCTGGAGAAAACGCTGGGCGTCACCCTTGCCGCGGAGCATCTGGATGCGACGGACGCCCTGGCCATCGCCTTGTGCCACCACTATGAAACTTCGAATCCGCTCGCTTCCGTGAAGGGAAAGGGCGGCTGGGAGCAGTTCCTGAAGGACCATCCCGAAAGAATCAAATAATTTTTCGGACGCGGGTTAAACTTTCACGTGTGCGTGTTGTCTAATCCTGTGTTTGTTCCCTAGGTTGGGGAGTAGTGTGTATTAGTACGAACTGTATGACAACGAGAAGGATTCTTCTGACGATCTTGAGCCTGTTCGCCGCCCTGGCGCTGCAGGCCCAAAACCACAAAGTGACGGTGAAGCTGCAGGATGCGGCAAGCGGTGAGCCCGTGGGGTTCGCCACGGTGTCCCTGACCCCGGAAAAAGGCAACGCCAAGTATGCCTTGACCGACCATGAAGGAAACGGTGTCGTGGAAAAGGTCCGCGACGGAAAGTACACCTTCAAGGCGGAAATCATGGGCTACAAGAGCTATACTTCCGAGGTGGTGGTGAAGGGCGCCACGGACCTCGGAACCATCAAGATGGAACTGGACCAGGAGGTGCTGGACGCCGCTTCCGTCTCCGCGACCGGCAACCCCATCATCATCAAGAAGGATACGGTGGAGTACAACGCTTCCTCCTTCAAAATCAGCGACGACAACATGCTCGTGGACCTGCTGAAGAAGCTTCCGGGCATCGAAGTCGCCGAGGACGGCTCCATTACTTCCAACGGTGAAACCATCACCAAGATCACCATCGACGGCAAGACCTTCTTCCTGGACGATCCCCAGATCGCTTCCAACAACATCCCTGCGAAACTCGTGGAAAAGGTGAAGGTCGTGAAAAAGAAGTCCGAGCAGGCGGAATTCACCGGCATCGATGACGGCAATGATGAGACGGTCATCGACCTGACCGTGCAGAAGAACATGATGAACGGTGTCTTCGGAAACCTCACGGGCGGCGTGGGACACGATCTTCCGTCTGACAGCAATTCCATCGCGAACGACTGGCGCTACACCGGCAACGGCATGATCGGCCGATTCTCCGACGACAGTCAGATCAGCCTGATCATGAATGGGAACAACACCAACGGCCGTGGATTCACCGACCTGTCCGGCAATATGATGGGCAATATGATGGGGGGCCGTGGCGGTGGCGGTGGCGGTTTCGGTGGCGGAGACGGCATCAATACCACCTGGATGGGCGGTATCAACGGCGCTTTCGACCTCCTGGATGACCGGATGCAGTTGGGAGCCAACTACCTGTACAACGGTTCCAATACCGATGTGCAGGAGGAAACCTTCAAGAAAACGTTCAAGACCGACGGCACCACCCTCCTGACCGATACCGACGGGACCAGCCACCGTCATTCGGACGGACACCGTTTCGGCATGCGGCTGGAGCACAAATTCTCCGAGAATACGTCCATCCTCCTGATGCCGCAGGTGAACTTCGGCGGGGGCAACTATTCGCAGCAGTCCCTTTTCGAGACGGCCCTGAATTCCATGGACAACAGGCAGAGTGATGGCTTCTCGAACAATATCGGTGACAATAAGAACTTCACCACCAATGGTTTCGCACTCTTCCGCCAGCGCCTCGGGATCCCTGGCCGCACCATCTCCCTGAACACGACCTGGAACTACTCCCGGAATAAGACGGATGGTCTGAACCAGTCCCTCACCAACGAGTATGACGGCCTCGGAAACATCCTTTCCACCGATCTGATCAACCAGCGTGTGGACCAGTCCACAACGAACCGGAGCCTCGGAGCCCGCCTCTCCTACACGGAACCCCTGGGCAATTACTTCTATCTGGAAGGCAGCTACAACATCAACTGGTCGCATTCCAACACGGACAAGCTTGTGTACAACAGCGGCCCCGGCGATCCGAACCCCACCATGAATCCCATCGCCATGGGCTATTTCCAGACTGGTGAGACGTTCGATGAGACCTACTCCAATCAGGTCGAGAACAAGAACCTGAACCAGAATATCGGCATGGCCGTCATGTACCAGAACGACAAGTTGCGGGGACAGTTGGGTGCAGCGGCCTTGCCCAACCGTACCTATAATTACACGAACGGCAAGGAGTACGAGGACTTCCGCTGGAATTTCGCTCCGCGGGCGATGCTCTTCTACGACTTCACGGACAACGCCAATGTGCGCCTGTTCTACAACGGCCGCAGCAGCCAGCCTTCCACGTCCCAGCTGAATCCCGTCATGGACAATTCCAATCCGCTGGTCATGACCCTGGGTAACCCTTACCTGACTCCGTATTTCAGCCACAATATCCGCAACGAGTGGGAGTATTCCAACAAGCAGACCTTCTTCACCGCCCGTCTGAACCTGCAGGCCGGCATGGTGCAGAACCCCATCACCAATGCGACCTGGCTGGAAGGCTTCCGTACGATTTCCTTCCCGGTGAACGGCGCCAATACCTACAATGCCAACGTGAACATTGTCGTGAACGCTCCGATCGCGAAGTCCAATTTCTCGGTTTCCAACACCCTGCGTGTCCGGTATAACAAGACCGGCAGTTTCATGGGGCAGAGCGGCCTGGACATGAGCCGGTATTTCAACGAGAAGGAAGAGTTCGATTACGAGAAGTTCCACTCCGACTATTTCGAGGACCATACGGACTGGTGGGAGCGTGATTTCCTGGCCAACGACACCCGGATCCTGAACGTGACCGAAAACTTCCGCGCCACGTACCGGAACGACTGGGTGGAGGTGATCCTGGGCGCCCGCACCCAGGTGAACAAGCCCTGGTACACCGTGCAGACTGCCGTGAATCCTACCTGGAACAATGCGGCCACCGCTTCTTTCAGATGGACGGTGGGCGATACCGGTCTGGAACTGAGAACGGACGGCAGCTATCGCTGGTACGAAGGCTACGAGACCGAGCAGCCTACCCGCTTCATCTGGAATGCGACCATTTCCAAGAGCATCTTCAAGCGCCGGGCGACCATCGCCATCCGCGCCTACGATATCCTGGACCAGTCCCAGAACCTGTCTGTCTCCCAGAGCGAGACCTACTATACGGAAAGCCGCAACAACACGCTGGGACGCTACATCGTCGCCGCCTTCACCTGGCGATTCGGCACCTTCAACGGCAACCGGAACGGCGGTTTCCGTGGCCCTGGCGGTCCCGGCGGTCCCGGCGGCCGTGGCGGTTTCGGCGGTGGCAGGCCGCCCATGTTCT
>OCTW011566646.1_pt1 | contig 22922 bp, 22 predicted proteins | sample 1539671 | NCBI WGS metagenome assembly OCTW01 (sample SAMN02144230, study PRJEB22623) | gut metagenome | biome: sheep rumen | host: Ovis aries | place: New Zealand | reverse complement strand
TTTCCCCAAGAAACCGTGCATCCACGTCGAACGCACAATCGATAACCAACTGACTCTCTTTTAATTACAATTCATCGAATTCACGTTAAAGATACAACTCGAGGATCTCAGTTTGAGATTTGGAAAAACGCTCCAAATCCCATGCTTGTTTTTGTGAAGAAACTCGATGTCACCAATCTTGTCAGAATAAGCAAAAAGAAACGGTTGAAGTTTAATATGCTTATGGATTTTTGCATCGGAAAGACGGCAGTAGCCCAGAAAGAGTTTTATCTGTTGCCTGAAGGTGATAAATTGATGAAGTACGACAGTATTGCCATAAACACGATGGTAAAGAATCACACAGGTGAAGTCAGCTCTTGCGACGTTGAGTTTGCCGGGGATTTTGACTCCTACAATCGTGATTACTTGAAGTACACGGCGGAAGTTGCGGAAAGTTGTGTCGACAGGGATTTGTCTGGAGAGTGTATGGTGATCGGCACGTCTGCCATCATCGACACGGAGTTGGAATTTGCTGGAGGAATGTATAGCGGCATCTTCAATAATCCGTTTATTATTTGGGGACGTTATTCTAGACATTTCTTCAGATACTACATGAATCTTTCGTTTCAGTTCCACCACACTCAGATGGATGGGGCGCACGCGGGAAAGTTTCTTGCCAACTTGCAGAAAACGATAGACGAATTGAAGTGCTAAAATATATGAGTATGGATACGATCACAATAGCCACAAAAGAAGATGTCCCAGCTTTGTTGGAGTTGCAACATAAAGCGTTTGGACAACAATGTAAAGATCTTGGCTGCGAGGATGCACTTCCAATGACCGAGACGTTGGAACATGCGTATGAGGAATTCGCACAAAATATGACATTGAAAATCCAGACTGAGGATGGACGAATCATAGGTTCGGTGCGAGGAAATGTAGACGATAGCTCACTATACATCGGTCGTCTTATGGTGGATCCGGAGTATCAGCGACGAGGCTTAGGCAAAATGCTGTTTCATGAAATACAATCCCGTCTTCCCCATACACGAGCGTGGCTTTGCACATGTCAGGAAGTGAAATCCACATACGAATTCTATCTGCGTGAAGGATTCCAAACGTATAAAAGCGAAGATATGGAACCCAATCTGACGTGGGTGTATATGGAGAAGAATAAATGAGTATAGGTGCAAAAAAGTTATTAATTTTGTATCGGAATTTATATCAAAATATTATAAATATGCGAAAGATAGATTTAAGCAGTCGACTGTCAACAATGTCGGCTCAAGTGGCAAAAAAGGTAGTTGTAGCATCCTTTTTGTTTGGAGGTGTGGCGAGTGCACAGACGCTTCCTGAGGATTTTGAACCGATCTTCATTGAGACAGATACAGTGTGTAGGGGTGCGTCATCTGTGGCTCATGCTGCAGGTTTTCCAATAAATACATATTTTACGTGGTATGTGGAAAATGGCAGTGATTGGCAGAAATTCTCTGAAGGAACGGACGTTGATCAGGTTATTAATGTGGATTTCTTAGGAGAGAGAAAATACAAACTTGTAGTTGACAGCGTAGGTGAGGTTTTGAATTACACGATTTTGTTTAGTGTGGTAGGATTAGATTGTGATAATCCTAATGATTCTCTTTCTAGTTCGACCGATATTAATTCGGATAATGCCGCAGATAGCATTGTAAATGTTTATTCTGTCGACGGAGCGATTGTCAAGGTTAATGTTAAAATGTCTGACGCACTTGTGAACCTAAAGAAAGGTTTGTATATTATCGGCAACAAGAAGGTTTATGTGACTGAATAAAGAAAAATATGGAGACGCATTTGTGTGCGTCTCCATTTTTTTTATCATATTTATGTTTGACAATATAATTCAGTTATTTTTTCTGGTGGAATGTTTGCATTTCTTGAATCCATGAATTAGTTTTGTTGAAGACGATTGGGAAAACAATCGAATGGTAAGTGAAACAAAAGGAGATTTTTAATTACGGGTAGAAAATAGACGCAGGAAATGCCTCCCGTTAAATGTGGTGAAGCCAACTTAAATCTTAGGTTGCAGTTTTCATATAACTTAATAAATCGTTTAAATTTTAATTAAATATTTTGCTGTAGAGCTCGTTCCACAAATAAAAAGAGGATTGTTAATGGTGGAACTCACTGACTTTTTCATATCTGCAAGTTTGTTAGAACGGGCAGTATAAATTTATGATTTTATTTAATAAATCAATTGCGTGGCAATTTAGACAACTAAAACTTAAACAACTTCAAATTATTCTAGACTAAAATCTAATAACAAAAATAGATCTCAAATTGAAATATAGAAATATGTGGGGATTATACAAATCCCTTTGTACCGTATTTTTAAATTTCGATTGAGTTGCTTTATACTCTAAAACTAGATCTCATAATATTATATTATTTCGTAATAAAATCCTAAAAAGGAGGCTACCGAGTGATCAGTGGCCTCCTTGCTTTGCGAATATGTTGTTGTTTGCTGAATTTCAGTGATATAGGTCTCTGCACTTTCGCCAATAATCTCAAAAACGTGTGTGTCTGTACGAAAATTAATCTTAAAAACGTGTAAAAATGTATTGAAATTAATCTCAAAAACGTGTAAATTTGCATGAAAATTAATCTCAAAAACGTGTAAAATGAAAAGAAAAATATATGATAAACTTGTTGAGTGGAAGACCCGAAATGGAGAATCGGCATTGCTGGTGAAGGGGGCAAGAAGAGTTGGAAAAAGCTATATTACGGAAGAGTTTGCAAAGAAAGAGTATAAATCATATATAAGGATTGATTTCAATGATATCTCAGATGATACATTAAATCTTATATTGGACAATTTACATGATAGAGACAGATTGTTCTCTTATCTTCAGCTTTCGTTTAAGACAAAACTTTATGAGAGAGAATCTTTGATTCTTTTTGATGAAATCCAGTTATGTCCTAAGGTGAGAGCTGCAATCAAATATCTTGTCGCTGATCATAGATACGACTATATCGAGACTGGGTCACTATTGTCAATAGCGAAAAATGTGGAGGATATAGTAATTCCGTCAGAGGAAGAATCAATCGAGTTAGAACCTCTTGATTTTGAAGAATTCTTGTGGGCAAAGGGAGAAGACATGTTGATTGAATATATAAAGGAGTGCTACAATACAAAAAAACAATTGGATCAGCATATTCATAGAAATGTGATGAAACTTTTTAGAGAGTATATGGTGCTTGGAGGAATGCCTCAAGTGGTAAAGAAATATATTGAGACAAATGATTTTAATCTTGCTGATAGGGAAAAAACTAATATCTTAACACTATATCGTAATGATATAGCAAAGCATGCTGGCTCGTATATACTTAAGGTTCAGAATATTTTTGATGCTATTCCGTCGGAACTTTCAAAACATGAAAGAAAGTTTTGCTTGGCGGATTTAGAAAAAAACGCAAGAATGAGAGACTTCATTGAACCTTTCTCTTGGTTACAGGATGCAAGATTTGTCAATCTCTGTTTTGGAAGTACAGAGCCCAGCCTCGGTTTGGCAATCAATGAAGACAGAACGTCTATTAAATGTTATATGGGTGACACAGGTTTGCTATATTCAATCGCATTTACTTCGATAGAAGAGAAAACAGATGTGTATATGAAGATTATAAATGGCAAACTGGAAATCAACGAGGGAATGTTTATGGAAAATATTGTGGCTCAGATGTTGAAGGCGTCTGGCCATAGACTATATTTCTATTCAAAACACTCTTCAGAAAAAGAAGATAGAATGGAATTGGATTTTCTTATTCCGAAAAACAACATAACGAGTCGGCATAATATAAATTTTATAGAGGTCAAGTCGGGAGAGAGATACACATTGTCGTCGTTGAAAAAGGCGGCGAAAAAGTATTCAGAACAGATGAATAAGGCAATTGTGCTTCATCCAGATAATCTACTCGAAAAGGATGGCATTTTATTCCTCCCTTTATATATGACGGGATTGCTATGAAAGATGCTAGGAAATAATAAAAAAAGACGGGGATATGCCCCGCCTCTATGTATGTTCATGCACGTCTCTACGCCATTCTGTTTTTATAATCGGTGTAGGTGTATTTCCTTAACAGTTCAAGCTCGCCGTTCATTTTGCGTAGGGCGATCGACGGATGGGTGATGCCGTTGAACATCGTTGTCTTCACTGTGGTGTAGTGGTTCATATCCATAAACACGATTTTCTCTCCGACTTTCAGCTCGTGGTCGAATGTCCAGTCTGAATAAAAATCTCCGCTCAGACAACTGTTGCCTCCCATGCGGTAGACGTATGGGGTGCTTCTGTCTTCCACCTCACCCAAGATAGCTGGTTTGTATGGCATCTCCAGACAGTCTGGCATGTGGCATGCAAACGACACGTCTAATATAGCTGTCCTGACTCCGTGATTCTCCACAATGTCCTGCACCTCAGCCACAAGTTCTCCCGTCTGCCAAGCGAATGCACTTCCTGGCTCAAGGATGATATGCAGATGTGGATGTCGGCTCTTGAACGCTTTCAGCACAGAGATGAGATGGTCGGTGTCGTAGTCGGCGCGTGTCATCAGATGTCCGCCTCCCATGTTGAGCCACTTGATCTTTGGAAGAAACTCACCGAATCTTTCCTCTATGATTTTCAGTGTTTTCTCTAGCTCATACGATGTGCTTTCACATAGTGTGTGGCAGTGGAATCCGTCGATGCCGGTAATGTCGGCTTTCTTCAGATTGTCGAGCGTCACTCCAAGACGACTGCCCGGTGCGCATGGGTTGTAGAGGTCTGTCTCCACAGCTGAATACTCGGGGTTGATTCGCAATCCGGCCGAGATTTTCCTTCCGTCTACTTCAAGACGATTCTTATATTTCTCAAACTGCGATATGCTGTTGAATGTGATATGCGACGAGAGTTTCGCGATCTCATCAAATTCTTTATCCGTGTAGACGGGAGCATACGTATGGGCAAGGTTTTTCATCTCGTCGACGGCAAGATTCGCTTCTGAGAGTGAACTGGCTGTGGAGCAACTGATATATTCACGCACGATTGGGAATACTTTCCACAACGCAAAGGCCTTGAATGCCATGATGATTTCCACTCCTGCACTCTCCGCCACAGATTTGATGAGGCTCAAATTGGCACGCAGATGTTTTTCACTTACCACATAGCATGGTGATTCAACATCTGTGTAGTCTGATATGTTATAATGTTTTTCGATCATATTTTTGGGCTTATAGCTTATGGCTGTAGGCTGTTAGCATTTTGAATTTCTAATTTATTTCATGTATTTCTCCACAAACTGTTTCGTCTTTTGGATATACTCATCCTTGTTGTCGTGGTAAGAAAAGGCATGCTCTGAACTTTTGGCTACCCACAACTCCTTGTCTCCTTTTGTTTTGGCGTCGTAGAGAGTGTGGACCATTTTAGTAGGGACGAAGTCGTCATTGTCGCCGTGGATGAAAAAGATAGGAAGCGACGTGTTTTTCACGGCTTCCAAAGGAGACGCATCGTGGAAACACCATCCGTTCTTGATGTCGCAGACCAAATCAGCAACGTATAGCAGCGGGAATGGAGGAATGCCATAAGAGTTGGTGATCTCCTGTGAGAATTCATCCCAGCAAGAGGTATAGCCGCAATCCTCCACCGCACATTTGATATTCAGATCTTTATTCACATCGTCGTCACCGACTGTCATCATTGTCGTGGCTGCTCCCATTGATATTCCATGCACCACAATTTCCACTTTTGTGGTGTCGTCGCCGAAAATATTCTGAGCCGACGCTGCAAGTTTTCTTGCTATCTGGCTTTCATAGTATCCCATGCTGATATGGTTGGGCTCGCTATTTCCAGCGTGAGGCATGTCTGGCACGATTATATTGTAGCCGAGCACTTGATTGTAGATGCGAGCGATCATGAACATACGTATCGCATTATCCGTGTAGCCGTGACAGATGACTGCTGTCTTGCCAGTATGCTGTGGGGCGAACGCGTAGTAGTAGTGCACCTTTGTGTCGCCATCACGAAGCAATGTGGAGTCTTTCAACCCTCCCGTCTTCTGCAATGAATCAAGCCATGGAATCATTTCCGGATAATACCCTTTCATCTCTTTGTACGACCCCTCTATGTCCTGTCCACGATGCTCCATCGCAAGGTTGGCGTTCACGATATAGAATCCTGCTGCAACTAATGCCACTAAGATGACTCCAAGTGCTATGCCAATAATAATCAGTGCTTTCTTCATTATCCTAAAACTTTATTTTTCGCTACTGTAGCCACGAACTCTTTCACATATTCTGGTTCAAAATATGCAACGTCTTCAAATTTCTGCTCCGCATATTTCTTTTCACTCAAATCCACCATGTTCTCAGCAAGAGGAATGATGTTTGGAATAAATTTTGCGTTTGCTCCCGTCAACACTTTCTGGCATTTGTCTGATCCGTTTCCGCAGAAAAAGACCTCCTTGCTTCCGAGATATTCAGCGTATGAATTTTCATCTATGATATCAGCCGACGTTGCTCTTACCTGGTTGAGACTTGAATCGAAGAACGATGCGTAAACCTCCATTCTTCTGGCGTCAATCATCGGGCATACCAATGCTCCCGGCTTCACAGCTCCAGATTTGATCGCAGTGTGGGCAATCAATGCGAGAGTGTCGACAGCAATAAGTTTTGCATCAGCGCCGAAACATAATCCTTTAGCCATCGAGACACCGATTCTCAAACCAGTGTATGATCCCGGACCTTTGCTCACGCATACCGCGTCGAGATGCAAATTTTTCTCTTTCAACACATTCTCAGCCTCTTTCGCATATCCTCCAAGCAGCTTGGCATGATTCATTCCTGTAGGGTCACAAGCCGAAAATAAAATTTCTCCGTCCGACGCCAAAGCAAGCGAACAAGACGATGTGGAGGTCTCGATATTTATGATTGTTGCCATAATTCCGTATATTTTTTTAACAAAAGTACCACTTTATACACAAATTAGTTCACTTAACGAAATTAAAAAGTTATTTTTGCCTTAATTTTAGTGTAAAAATTGAGATTATGGTATTGTCGATGACCGGGTTTGGCCGTGCGATCGGTGAATATGGAAAGAAAAGATTCATCGTCGAGATCAAGTCGCTCAACAGCAAACAGCTTGATCTATCGGTTCGAATGCCCTCTGTATACAAAGAGAAAGAGATTGAATTGCGCACAATGATTGGAAATGCACTTTCGAGAGGTAAAGTGGATTTCATGTTGTATGTTGAGTCGAAAGAGGCGGAGACGTCAAACAAGATAAATAAGACGGTGCTTGCATCCTACAAGAACCAGATTTCAGATGCGGCGAAAGAGCTGGGTGTCGCAGAACCGGCTGATTGGATGACTCTTCTTCTTCGTATGCCAGACGTGATGCAGAATGAGCTTGCTGAGATTGATGAGGAAGAGTGGAATGCTGCAAAGAAGGTAGTGGAAGAGGCGTTAGCCAAAATCGTCGAATATCGTAAGTCGGAAGGAGTCTCTTTGAAAAATGTGTTTGTTAAGAATCTGGAGGCGATATCAAGCTTACTTGAGAGTGTCGAGCCATTCGAGAAGAGCCGTGTTGAGAACATCAAGATCCGAATCAGAGAGAGTCTCGCATCTTTGAATGTGGATGTTGATAAGAACCGTTTCGAGCAGGAGATGATCTTCTACATTGAGAAACTTGATGTGAGCGAGGAGAAAAACCGTCTGCGCCACCATATCAACGCCTACTACGAGACGATGGCGATGAAAGAGGAGTCGATTGGAAAGAAACTCGGATTCATCGCTCAGGAGATGGGTAGAGAAATCAACACTCTTGGATCAAAATCTAATCAGGCAGAGATGCAGATGATCGTGGTGAAGATGAAAGACGAACTTGAGCAGATCAAGGAGCAGGTGCTTAACGTACTATAATATATGTGTATGAATAAAGATAAAATCGTAATATTTTCCGCACCGTCGGGCTCGGGCAAGAGCACTCTTATCAATCATTTGATGAGCAAAATGGACGTGTTTGAGTTTTCAATCTCAGCCACAAGCCGCGCACCACGTGGCACTGAGCAGAATGGAGTGGAGTATTATTTCCTTACACCCGAGGAGTTCAGACAGAAGATTGCCAACGACGAATTCCTTGAGTATGAGGAGGTCTACACAGACAAATTCTACGGCACTTTGAAAAGTGAGGTGGAGCGAATCATAAAGGCAGGAAAAGTCGCTATCTTCGATGTCGACGTGAAGGGCGGAATGAACATCAAAAAATTCTACGGAGAGAGAGCGTTGTCTGTTTTCATCCAGCCGCCAAGCATCGAAGCCTTGCGTGCCCGTCTGATCGGTCGCGCGACAGATGCTCCAGAGGTGATTGAGAAGAGAATAGAGCGTGCCGCTTTTGAGTTGTCTTTTGCCGACAAGTTCGACAAGGTAGTCGTAAACGATGATTTGGAGCAGGCTAAAGCAGATATAGAGAAGGTCATCCGTGAATATTTGGAGGCATAATCTAATATAAATATCCCGACGCGTATGAAAATTGCACTGTTTTTCGGATCATTCAATCCAGTCCATATCGGTCACGTCGCTTTGGCGAATTATGTGGCTGAGTATGGGAATGTCGACAAGGTGATGATGATAGTGTCACCGTTGAATCCGTTGAAGGCAGGCAATACATTGCTTCCAAACGAAGTGAGACTTAATATGCTTCGTAAGGCGGTGGAAGGGTACAGCAAGATTGAGGTTTCAGATGTTGAGTTTGGGCTTCCAATTCCGTCGTACACATACGACACTTTGGAATATTTGAGACGAGAGCATCCCGAGCACGAATATATACTGCTGATGGGAGCCGACAATGTGGAGGTTTTCTCAAAGTGGCGCAACTATGATAAGATTCTTGAAAAGTATCACGTCATGGTATATCCACGTCGAGGATACACGGATGAACTGCCATATAATAATATGAGTAGAATCGAAACACCGATTATAGAAGTGTCATCGACATTCATCAGAGAATCGGTGGAGAAGGGCAGAGACGTGAGGTTCTTTTTGCCTGGAGGCATCTACGACGATGTATGCAGAGAAGTAAGAAAAATGAAAAAATTACAATAAAATGAAAGATAGAATTAGTGAACTTCTTGAAGAGGTTTCCAAGCTTTCAGCGGAGAATGCAGAGCAGTTGGAGGCACTTAGAATCAAGTATTTGAGCAAGAAAGGAGAGATTTCTTCGTTGTTCAATGATTTCAAGAATGTTGCTGCAGATCAAAAAAGAGAGATTGGTGGACTTTTGAATGAGTTGAAGACAAAGGCCACTGAGCGTATCGCAGAGATGAAGGCAGAGTTTGAGGCTAAACAGGCTCAGGCAGATGCTCCAGATGTGACACGTACACCAGATCCAATCGAGGTCGGTACACGTCACCCATTGTCATTGGTAAAGAATGAAATTGTAGATATATTCTCACGTATTGGATTCTCTATTGCAGAGGGACCAGAGGTGGAGGACGACTGGCATGTCTTCTCAGCGCTTAATTTCCCACCAGAGCATCCGGCACGTGATATGCAGGACACATTCTTCATCACTCGTGATCCAGACGTGTTGCTACGTACTCACACATCATCAGTTCAGTCGCGTGTGATGACGAGCCAGAAGCCGCCAATCCGTGTGCTTTGCCCAGGAAGAGTATACCGTAATGAGGCAATTTCCTACCGCGCGCACTGTTTCTTCCATCAGGTGGAGGGATTGTATATCGACAAGAATATATCGTTTGCCGACTTGAAGCAGGCATTGCTATATTTTGCCAAGGAAATGTTTGGAGAGCAGACACAGATCCGTTTGCGTCCGTCATATTTCCCATTCACAGAGCCAAGCGCGGAGATGGATATCTCATGTAATATCTGTGGAGGAGTAGGTTGCGCATTCTGCAAGAACACAGGATGGGTGGAGATCCTAGGATGTGGTATGGTGGATCCAGCAGTGTTGGAGGCATGTGGCATCGACAGCAAAGTATATTCAGGTTATGCGTTCGGACTAGGTGTCGAGCGAATCACAAACTTGAAGTACAGAGTCAAGGATTTGCGTATGTTCTCAGAGAACGACGTGAGATTCCTTGAACAGTTCAAATCAGCATATTAATGAAAGTTTAACATAAACAGCAAATTTATGTCAAAGGAAAACGAAACACAGAGCTCGCAGTATAATATTATTGCGGCTGGAACAAAGATGACGGGAGACATCACTTCTGACACAAATTTCCGTTTGGACGGACAGATCAACGGAACATTGAAGTGTAGAGGAAAAGTCATCATTGGTCAGAACGGTGCTATGGAAGGCACATTGGAGTGTATAAATGCGGAGATCTTAGGTAAGTTTACTGGAAAACTAGTTGTGACAGAGGCTCTTCATTTGAAGGCGACATCACGAGTTGAAGGTGAAATCAAGACAAAGATATTGTCAGTTGAACCTAACGCTAAGTTCACTGGAAACTGTGATATGAGTCAGGCAAACGGACCTCAGCCACAGAATCCACAACTTAAAAAATAATACGTTTTATACGATTATTTTTTTGCAGAGACGTTGCACCGCAACGTCTCTTTTTGTTTCGTTAGGAAATGTAGAGCCTCGGTATGCGTGATATCCGAGGATGCCAGTGTACTACTACGTAGCACACTTCGGCATCCCCGGTTACAGAAATAGCGTCTTCCAGACGCGAGAAATGCTGCCTCTATGTTTGTTGCCTGGAAGGCAATACAGAGCGAAGCGAGAGTAACCCGGGACGAAGTCTCGGGTGTAGAAGAGTGTGGAAGAATCTGTCTGGAAGACAGTACTTTGTGTTGTTTTATGAATTCCTATTCATTAAAATATTAGGAGTATAGGTCAAATATTATTGTTCCAAATTTATAAAAATAACATGGAATATTTAATGTTTTTTTGAAAACAATTTAAACTCTTGTCGTCTATGTTCTCTAATTATAAATGCAAAATAAAACGATCGCATTTTCTATAACCCCTAAAGGGGTAATGAATGAAATCCATCATCATATTTTTCTATCAATATGTAACGTCTGACAACGTAATTGTGGGTATTTGTGGTTTGGGCGACCACAAGGAATCGCCCCTACGGACAAATCCCATCAGATGTATATCGTGACAATTATGCATTATGAATTATGAATTCGGAATGCACCCGCACATATAATCCAACGCATCTTCTGTCACTAACCATATTGCAATCCACGATGGTAGCACAACGTTGGTGATGTTATATCTGCGAAGAGGTCGGAACAATAGAGCTACTTTTTGCCTCTTGCTTTTCCTGATGTGAAGCGATTCGACAAAGTCGCAAAGAATGAATTTTTTCTCGGGATGACGATGGGCATAGATCATGAATTCATTTAATGAATCTTTGAGTTGGTCTGCTACACTGTCGGCTTCTTCGTTGAGACGGATGTTACGTATCTCACCTTCGTAGTCGTCTGGAATGTTGTCGGCATACAGTGTGCTGCATGGACCTTCTTCTTCGTCGATAAACTCATCTCCGTCTACACATACAAGCAGGAAATCTCCGTGCATGGCGTCGTTGATGTCGGAGTAAAGGGTTTTGTTGCCTCTGTTTTTGATTGGTTCACAACCTTCTAGGAAACTTGGGGCATTCTTAGCTGTCGCGGCTCTTTCCACAATTTCTTCAGTTGTCATTCCTCCCATATGGAATTGCGACGTCGACCAAAAAACAAATTGAGGATCAAAGCATCCGTACATCTCCCTCTTCATCTCACTGAATGCTGTGCCCTGGACATGAACTCCATATTTACACATGGAAAACATCATGTCAAAATTGTCGCAAATGAGACTTGGCTCCTCCACATATGGCAGATATCTCACAACAGAGGTAAATCCTAATTCTCCATTTTCCCCTTTCACAGACGCGATATCTCCTGTGTAAATTTCCCTACCAGTATCATCTCGATAACCGGTCTGCACTCCTGCGAATATGACGGGTACCGTCGACCACAGGGAATTTCCCATTTGATCGCATTGATGGTATCTGGTATAGGCACGATTCTTTGTCACCAACATCATTCTTTCCATTGACTTGAAATAGAAATCTCCAAAATAGGCGTAGTCAAACTTGCCTTCCGGATTGATGAAACGAACTTTGCGACGATTAAGGACGTGTTTTAAATCCTTACGCTCATATATGTCGTTGCGATATTGTTGACACAAATCAAATATTCCCTCCAAACTGAATTTGTTATGCTCCATAATTTATCCTCCTTGATTTTACTTTTCTAATGCAAAGTAAAACCGAACCTACGCCAATTGGTTGCGGAGGTTTTGAAATTTTTTGGAAAAATTGTTGATGGAGGTCGTTTTTAAGATTACGGATTGTTTGTCATTCTGTTGCCATGGACTGTCATAAATTTCATATTTTGCCAATATGTAACGTCTGACGGAGTAATTGGGGGTGTTTGTGGTTTGGGCGACCACAAGGGATCGCCCCTACGGATAAATCAATTCCTCAGATGGATTTCCCAACAATTACGAATTATGCATTATGAATTGTAACGTTGCCCACGGTAGATTTTCTCGCATACGCTCATAAATTAACCATGTGCTGATATAGCAACCGTTTCCACGGTTGGGGGGAATGGTTATTGTGGACAGCTAATTTTTGTGCAACTCCATGGTTTACCCGCCCCATGATTTTATAGGAGTGGTGAAAAATGAGATTTTTAATTTTTATTAAAATATTTTGAAACGGCTTTTGCTAGACTTTCAATATATGGTCTTACACCGACACCAGGATAAGACGGGTGATATGCGTTTATTAATATTTTTCCTGTCTTTCTTTTATATACGTCAACAAGGTTGTCTTCTTTTTCTAAAGAAGGAGACAAATCTTCTATTATTCCAAGCTCTATAAGTAAATCATAGGTGTTGGCGGTAATGATAATGTCGGGGTCAAACTTATCAATTTGTTCTTTGACAACATCCTTCCAGATTTTTGCTCTTTCTATTAGTGAAGCATCTGAGGATTTATATCCCGGTATTTTAGATAGGTTGATATATGCAATTTCTTTCAACCTATTGGGCATATCATAATACCAATTCATATCATCGTATGTTTCTGCTCCTTTTGTACGAATACACTGCATCGAATAGATGATACGTTGTTGAGCACGACTTATATTATTGATGAAATTTTCTTCTTTCTGTATTTCAGGTATATTGAATCCCCCTCCATAAGGTTCGTCATCAACAATTTTATCCCATGGCTCCTTAAGAATCCACATTATACTAGGAGCATTATTTTTGTCACAATAGCATTCGAAGTCGGTAATTCCATCTTTGATTGGGGCAACTTTATTTATGTCATAAATACCTTTTTTTACCTGTTTCTCAAAAATTCTGTCGATTTTACGATTGATCTTTTCTTGTATCTTTTCTAATTCTTTTGCATCCATAGTATATTTATTTTAGAATATCTTTTATCCATTCCATTGCTTTGTCATCTGGGCAAAACACAAATTCTTGTCCTTTACATGCGGATTTGAATCCTTTGGCTTGCCATGAGTTTTGGGAATGGTATGTTATTTCAATTTCTTTGAAAAAATCAGGCAAATCCCATATCGTACGTGAACATCCAGTTTTTGTAAGAATTCTCTTTGGATCAAATTTTAGAAGACCTGCTCCTGGAGAGTTGTTCATAAATGTAAGATTCTGATTTGGAGTGAATATGCAGTTATCTTTTTCCCAATGTCTGTCATCTGCATGTGGATGATTTTCTAGCCATGATGGCACATCGTCTTTTTTGTCTATGATTCCTCCTACTTGCAGATATCCAAATATTACGTGAATACTTGGAGCTCCTTTACAATATCTTAAATGACCATTGTAGAGTTCTGTTTGTTTGAACCATCCGAAGAATAGAAATAGATCATTTATTCCGAAATCATTGTTTTTAAGATGGGATAATGCAGCACCTGTTTGTCCAAAAGAAGGCTTCCAGCCGGCTTCCCTTGGCTTACAATATTCATTTAAATCAGGATCCAAATGACATGTGTCTTGAGATATGATTTTTGTTTTTGGCGACAATTCTTTAATGATATCATAATATGATTTGTCTTCAAATACTAGACTATCAAATGGATTCCCAGAAGAATCAGGATCAGGAATAGGGAACGACAATAATGTGCCATCTGGCAAAATAGGGCTAGGAATTCTTCCGTAACCAGAATCAAAACCTTTTCTACTTAGACTAACTTTCATATACTCCGTTGTTTTTTAGATCCTTTAGATGTTGTTTGTTATTTCTAACAAATTCAATTAACTCTTTTATAAGTTTTTGATCATGGATGTCTTTATGTCTGTGTTTAGGATGTAAGGTGTATTTGATTTGTGGTATATCTAAAGCATTATCAGCTCCGAAATAATAGAACTCATCACAAATTAAAACGTTTTCTCCTTTTTTGTCATATTCCCAACCTCCATTATGATTCCAGATATCAAGATTATTTACAGGTTTAGAATGAATTTTTATTCCTCCTCCACAACCACTTTTTTTTATTGTGGTCATTCCCTTATTTTCATCAATGCCTGTCCATATGTTATCGCCGCAAATTTCTTGATAAGAAAGATCAGTTATGTCTATACTATTCTTTTCTATTTTTTCTTTTATTTCTTTTATGCTCTTTTGATGATATTTCTTACCCAAAGCATCTTCTGATAATGGCTTTTTACATTGGAATTCAGGGGCGTTCCAATATGTTTTGTAATCAACATGTTTTGTGACTTTGGCCAAGTAAATCAATTTTTGGACATTGCTTTTTTGTCCTTTGCATACTTTTTGACTTAGGGCTATTCCACAAAAGCCTGCTATCCAAACTTCGTTGTTATTTTTTATCAGTGTGGGCGTAGATTTCCTAATCTTTTTCATACAGTTTGCTAGTGTTAGAAACCCGTGGCAAGGATTTGGAGCAAAACCTGTATCATTTGTTTGAAAATATGTTCTACATATTAAATTCTTTTTCATTTGTATTATATAATACTTTTGGTTTGTTTATATGCAAATTTATTACGCAAATCTTCTGCTTGCAAGATATTTTTTGTGTTATGTAGCACTAGACATTTCTTCTATAAATCTTTTCGTATGTTTCCTCCATCAATTCCGTAATAAATTCAAAATAAATCGATATCCGTCGCTTCCTATAACCCCTAAAGGGGTAATGAATGAAATCCATCATCATATTTTTTACCAATATGTAACGTCTGGCGACGTAATTGGGGGGCGACCACAAGGGATCGCCCCTACGGACAAAACCCATCAGATGTATATCGTGACAATTATGCAATCTGCATTGACCATGACACGCATTCTGCATTGACCATGACACGCATTCTGCATTGACCATGACACGCATTCTGCATTGATCATGACACGCACGTCCGTGCGTCTCGTGGTGTAATGGCATATTTCATCGGATAAACCCATCAGATGTATTTCCCAACAATTCTGCATTACGAATTATGAATTATCTCAGCTTCTCTCTACACTTTTCACTCCCTTGATCGCCTTGATTTTCTTAATCACATTGTCCACCTGCTGGAGATCGTTCACGAGCAAAGAGATATGGCCTTGGAAGAGTCCCGCCACACTGTCGACGGAGATTGAACGCATCGAGATGTTGCTCTCCTTCTGTATCAGTGAAGTGATGTTTGTGACGATGCCCAGATCATCGTTGCCGATCACACGCAATGTGCAGACATATTGGCTTCCTTGTTTGCCGCTCCAGCGCGCTTTGATGTAGCGGTAGCCGAAACGTTGGATCATCATCGGAGCGTTCGGACAATCTTTGCGGTGGATTTTTATTCCGCCTTGCGAAAGGATGAATCCGAAAATCTCGTCGCCGTAGATAGGATTGCAGCACTTGGCAAGCGTGTAGTCGATTCCTTTGACGTTGTCGTCGATCGTTAGCACATCATCTTTCGACTTGTCTTCTGTCGGATTCTGATGATGCTCGAAATCCTCCGCGCTCTTCACCTCATAATCCAATCCCGGATGCAGATCCTTCTCCTGTATCTCCGAGTAGACGTCGCGGATCTTGACCACATCGATTTTCTCCTCCACGATATCATTGTAGAATTCCGTCGCCACTTTATAGCCCAATCGCTTGATTGTCTTTGCCAAAGTCGCCTCCTCAAGATCAATTTTCCAATTTTTGAATCGACGGTTGAGCATCTCTTTGCCAAGGGAAGCGTTGGCATTGTCTTCCTCACGCAGGAACGCTTTGATACGGTTTTTCGCCTTACTCGTCTTGACGATGCTGAGCCACTCTTTTTTAGGCTTCTGAGTGGCGCTGGTCACAACCTCCAATTGGTCGCCGTTGTTCACCTCATATCTTATGGACACATTCTTGCCACCGATTTTTCCGCCGACGCAATGGTTGCCAAGATTGCTGTGGATCTGGTAGGCGAAGTCGAGCAGCGTCGCCCCTTTGGGAAGATGTATCAGATCTCCGTTTGGAGTGAAGATAAACACTTCCTTGTCGTAGAGATTCATTTTGAATTCTGAGATGCACTCCTCATTTGCGACGTCGGGGTTTTCAAGAATCTCACGGACGTTTGCCATCCATGTGTCGAGCATGTTCTCGCTCTTCACTCCTTTATATTTAAAGTGGGCGGCAAAACCCTTCTCTGCGATTTCGTCCATACGCTCCGTGCGGATCTGCACCTCGACCCATTTTCCCTGCGGACCCATCACAGTGGTGTGCAGACTCTCGTAGCCGTTTGTCTTTGGAATGGAAAGCCAGTCACGCAAACGTTTTGGATTTGGCTGATACTCGTCTGTGACGATAGAGTAGACACGCCAGCAGTCGCTTTTCTCCTCCGCCAGCTCACTGTCGAGGATGATGCGGATCGCAAACAGATCGTAGACGTGCTCAAAAGTGGTGTTCTGTTTGCGCATCTTGTTCCAGATGGAATAGATACTCTTTGTACGACCCTTGATTGTGAATTTGAAACCCGCGTCTTCAAGTTTTTGCTTCAGCGGATTGATGAAGTCGGCGATATATTTGTCACGGCTGCGTTTAGTCTCATTCAGCTTGTGGGCAATCTCACGGTAAGTCTCACGATGCAGACGCTTCATCGACAAGTCTTCAAGCTCGCTCTTCACCTTATATAATCCCAGACGGTGAGCCAACGGAGCAAAGAGATAGCTTGCCTCACGTGCCACTCTGTCACCGTCTTCCGACTCTTCGATAGGATTGTATTTCCTGATCAGATAAAGCACCTCGCATATAAGGATGATGATGACGCGGATGTCTTCCGCCAAACTCATCAGCAGTTTTCTGAAATTCTCATTCTCCACGCCTACACGTCGACGATAGAACTCGTCCACTTTTTGCTCTCCGTGCACGAGAGCAACGATGCTGTCGGGGAATGATTTGGCGATATCCTCTTCCGTCATCAAGCCGCACTGTATCATCTCAAAAAGAATCTTTGCGACGCTGGGGCCACCACCAAGACTCACTTCATCGGCAAGAATCAACGCCGTCTGCACACCTCGCTCTATATGATCAATATCGTCTTCGGATACATTATTTGATTTAACCTTCTCCTCAAACTTATTCATCGCATCACGCACTGGATTAAGTGCTCCAATCGGTAATTTCTCTTCCGCTATCGACACATATTTGTCGAATCCCTCTTTAATTTCGTCCCATTTCAAATTCGTATCCATGCTAATCTATTTTTGTTACCCTACAAATTTAATTATATTCTCCCATTCTTTTATTAAATAAGGAATTTTATTTTTGATGGCAAATGGCCAAAAGCCAAAAGCCATCTCCATTTCCATTATAATTACTACCTTTGTGTCATGGCAAATATCGAGAAGACATACAGGCACGAGAAATTAGGGTTAATTTCAATTGTATGGAAAAGCAATATGCGGAGTGTGAGAATGAGTTTCAAGAAAGGAAAATTCACGGTATCTGCTCCCGTCGGCTATTCCATGGAGAATATTGAGCGTCTTATTAAAGAAAACGAGCAGAAGATGCTCTCATTCATAAAGCGTCATGAGATGCGACGAGAGGAAACCAACGTCGACGAGAATTTTATCCTTGACACCCATTTTGCCATATTGCGAATCTCTCTGTCCAACACCACGACACCCAGATTGAAAAAGGCAGGAACCATCCCTAATGCAAATCCATCCGATTCATCCGCATCGTCTGAAAAAGACGACCTTGTCTTAGAGATGCCATATAATACAGAGTTCGAATCACCAGAGACAATTGCGGTAGTGAAGAATGCGACGATAGCGATGTTGAGATATGAGGCAAAAAAAAGGCTTCCTCGTATAGTAAAGGAGATAGCCGACGCGAATGGGTTCAAATACAGCAGCGTCAAAATCAATTCAGCCCAGACAAGGTGGGGCAGTTGCTCATCCAAAGGATCACTAAATTTCTCATTATATTTAATGTTGATGCCATTACATTTGATCCGCAGTGTCGTTGTGCATGAATTATGCCACACCAAACACATGGATCACAGTGCAAATTTTTGGGCATTGTTCGACAAAACATATGGAATATCTCATAAAATTGTAGACAAAGAGATCCGAGAATTGAAGATGCCAGAATTTTTGAAATAGTTCGCGCCGCAGGTGTGGCACTTCCGACTTAACCAACTATAAGGGATTTTCACACGGAAAAAAACTATCCATTATGTTTTGTCATATCTTTTTCATGTATTTTTTTTGTTTTGAATTATTCTTTTTGATAATTTGGGGTCGACTCAGATAATGAGTTGTCATATATGAAGAAGTTATACATCAATAAACTAGACATATGAAATTGTGTGTGTTTTTGTTAGCCCTTTTGTGTTTTAGCGTTTGTAAGCTTAATGCTCAAACACTATCTCTTAATGCAGATGCCCAAACTGTTTGTGAAGGTCAGAATGTTGTGCTGAGTCTTGATTATGGGGCATGTACATCTGTAATTTGGGAATATTCTACTGATTTTGTCAACTATATCCCATTTGGAAATAAGTTGAACTCAGAGCTCACGTATCAAGTTGATCAACCGATTTGTTTCAGAGTTAAAGGTATGTTGAATGGGCAGTCAGTCTATTCGAACAGCACATGTGTCGACGTCGAATACCAATACAAGCCGACTTGGCGATATGATGGGGATACTATACCTAGTGGGTATGTTATAGACATCTGTGAAGGCGATGGTTTTAGGTATAATATTCCAGATGCTGAAGAAATAGAAAAGAATTATAAATCAGAGTGGCAAATCGACGGAATAAAGGTAAACGACGATTTTAATACTAAATTGGGTCCATTTAATAATGATTGTAAAGTATCCCATATCGTCACGTCCAATGGGGTATGTCCTTCAGTCGTATTTGATTTCAACTATAGAGTGGAACCACTCCAAAAAATCACTTTGGAACCTTCTTCTCCTATTGTTTGTGAAGGTTCAGAAGCGACTCTTAATGTGACGTATGAAAAAACACCAGCTGAAGTTTATTGGAAAGATGGGTATGATAGTATTGTTTCGAAAACAAACGGGAATAGTTTGAATATTCCTGTTGATAATATAAGTCTGTATTATGTCCAGGCTGTCAGTCCGTTGGGGTGTATAAGTGAAAGTGATTATGTTTTGGTAGACGTGGAGAAACGATATGTTCCTAGTTGGGAAGGTTGGCCTTCAGACGCTTGTATAAATGGCACTTCTATATATGGATGCGTTCCGTATCAGCAAGAGTTCATTAGTTTGAATGAGAATCAATACAAAGACACTCATAAATCACAATGGCTGTTGAATGGAGTTGAGATCTCTAATGATTTCAGTATTGTCTCCCCTCCAATATATGAGAATAGCATATTGACTCATATTGTTACGGGAGATTATTGTCCTCCTGTAAGTGTTTCTTATGAGATGAATGTTTCGAAAACACCTAAATTGGAGTTGTCTGTGTTGGATAAGTCGTGTGATGGAGAGGTGACGTTGGGTATAGATCAGGAAAATGGTGATTATGGAATAACATTACATAGTATTAATGAAGGTGCGACACAGGAGAATCCAACGCAAATGCTGGATTCTAAAGATACTCATTTCATTTGGAAGGATAGACCTGGTCAGGATTCCAAATATTGGTTGTCTTCTTGTTATGAATATATATATCCAGGTGGAGTGTCAAGTTGTTGTAGTACTTCCGACACTTTATCTGTTAAGGCAGATAAAACAGAAGAACTTGAAGTGACTGTGGTAAGTTGGAGAGGTGAAGAAGATGGAAAATTCACGTGGGAAACGCGTAATTATGTCAATAGGTGTTATCCAGAAGAATTCAAGACAAAGGTCAATGTCATAAAGGGAAATCCTATCAGTTATGTCTGGAAAAGGGACGGAGAGATAGTTTCGACCTCTCAATCCCTAATCGAACCTACACGGCCCGTTGATACCGAATATACAGTTGAAGTTTCAGATGGTTGCCATAAATTCACGAAAAAATTTTGGTTGACACCTGAATTCGTAGATTCATTAAAACTTCTGACTTCCAAAACCGAAATATGCGAAGGGGATTCTGTGACAATTATCCTTGATAAGGAAAGTCGTCAAGATATGTGGCTAATTGAAGAGATAGATGGCGTTGAGGAAAAGAAAAGCTTGTTTATTACCGATACTCTTGTTTTCCAGCCAAAACAAAAAGCTCTTTATTGGGCATCTGATTTAATTCGTAAAGGGTGTGGACGTATATCCGATACAGTATCTTTTGATGTCAAACGACGAGATTTCCAAATAGAGGTGGAGAATGTCCCAGAAAAAACATTGTGTTATGGCGATGAATTTGAAGTTGATGTTAATGTTGTTGGTGGAAACCCCGATAGTTACGAATGGCGGAGAAATGGAGAATTTTTGTCTGCGTCTAAAACGTTGCGAGATACACCAACAGAGTCCAGGAATGAATATGAACTAATCGTATCAGATGGTAGTTGTAGTATAACGAAAAGTATGAGCGTTAATGTTTCTGAACTAAAAAAATGTGAATTGTCTGCTTTGAAGGATTCAATATGTCAATCTGAAGAAACCGATTTATGTCTTAACCAACAGGGTTCTGAAGTTGTGTATTTGTATGAACAAAACGAATCGGATATAAGTCCTAATCTGATTGGCAACAAACTCTTCCAAACTGAGCATATAAAACCTAAAGAAAATGCTAAATATTGGGTGGTCGCTTACAATAATGAATGCTCAATTATTACTGATACTGTATCTATATACGTCGAACCTAGTGTTGAGTTTACTGTATCACAGATTCCAAATGACCTTTGTTTTGGAGAAGAGATAAATGCGACAGTTTCTATTATCAAAGGCTCTGTTGATCAGATACAATGGCTCAGAGGAGAAGATGCTAATGATTTCACTCATTTGATTTCTGAAACCAAGGATATGAAAGACGTCCCTGTTTCAGATATGACGTATAGTGTACTGTTAAAGAACCAAATTTGTGGCGTTATTGGGGAGAAGTTTTATGTCAGGGTTCATAATCCGAATGTTGATGTTGAAGAAGTGACTATATGTGAAGAAACCAGTATAGTCTTGACAGCGAAAGCCGATCAGGTGTATTGGTATGACGATGAAAAAAAGACCAACTTATTGCACGAAGGGGCATCATTTAGCGTCAGTCCGACAGAAACAGAGACTTATCATATAGTAGCAAAAGAATGGAATTGTGAAAAAGAAAACCAGGTTACGGTAAATGTGAATCCTCGACCGGTAATTATCGACCATGTTGAGTTAGATAATGGTAGAAGCTACCTTTTTAATGTTGAGGGAGGAACAGGAAGGTTGCTTTTTGATTATGGCAATGGAGGTGAACCTACGGAATCAAATATTTTAAAATTTACATATAACAAACCAGTATATCATGTGACTGTTACAGACGAATTAGGTTGTAGCTCTACGTATGATGTAGACGGTATGGTCGTGGATTTGAATATTCCGATTTTTTTCTTTGCAAACAAAGAGACGTGGAAAATTGAAGGGACAGAGATGTTTAATTGCGTATCCTTGAAAATATTTGATCGTTTTGGCAGATTGTTAGTGTCTACGAATACACCTCAAGAAGGTTGGAATGGCACATATAATGGAAGCAAGATGCCGAGTGCTGACTATTGGTATTTGTTAGACATAGAAGATTTAGATATCCAACGTAGCGGACATTTTACATTATTGAGAGAATAAATCAGTGCCGCAGGCATGACACAACATAGCGTAGGACGTGAGCCCTACGCAACGTGATGTTTCGCGAAATAAAATCCATGCAATGGCTTCCCCAGTGCCGCAGGCACGGCACAACCCAGCGTAGGGCGTGAGCCCTACGCTAGATATGCCCTACGCAATGCCACCCACACAATATATGAATTCCACATAATCCGGCATTCCAATATCGTGCCAACGGTGCGACATCATCCAACGTAGGGTCTCAACCCTACGCGGCGTGATCCTCCGCATGAGCCGGCACCAACGGCGCGACATAACCCAACGTGGGGCGTGAGCCCTACGTCGCATGCCCCCTCCGCATGGTCTCAGCCCCGAAGGGGCGTCATCACCAGCGTATGGTTTGAGCCTATGCCTTGTCCGGAAAATTATACTGGCATGATTCGAACCCGTCCCTTCGTTCTGTATCGCCTGGTTTAGTGTTAAAAAATGTAAAAAAATATCTCGCATAATATCAGCGTTTTATGAACATTTCTGAAAAATAATTCGCGAAACGCTTGCACAGGACGGAAATCCGCTATACTTTTGCACTCGCTTTCGGGAAGGAACGCTACTCCGGACGAAGGCGGAGACATAAAGACAGGCGGCTCAGACGAGAGGCCGACGCCAGAAGATAGAGATCTTTGAAAACATTTGCAATTTACGAGGAAGAACGGGACAT
>OCTW011483383.1_pt1 | contig 22922 bp, 20 predicted proteins | sample 1539671 | NCBI WGS metagenome assembly OCTW01 (sample SAMN02144230, study PRJEB22623) | gut metagenome | biome: sheep rumen | host: Ovis aries | place: New Zealand | reverse complement strand
ACAATACCACAACCCTCTTGGCCTCTATGTTGTAAGGCATGAAGGCCAAAATATATAAGTTCACTAGCGTTATTTACATTATATACTCCAAATATTCCACATTCCTCATGGAGTCCACGAAACACTTTTGAATCAGTCATAGATTCACCTTATCTAATAGTATTTAGTCTTCTTAAAATTTCCTCATAAGCTTCAATAACTTTACCTAAATCTCTTCTAAATCTATCCTTATCAAGCTTATCATTAGTACTCATATCCCATAATCTGCATGTATCAGGTGATATTTCATCAGCTAAGACAATTTCACCATCACATGTCTTACCAAATTCAATCTTAAAATCAACTAAAGTGATGTTAATTGATTTAAAAATCTCTTTTAAAATTTCATTAATTTTTAATGTATAGTCACGAATAATATTTAATTCATCATAGCTTGCAGCATTTAGTGCTACTGCATGATCAAAATTAATTAGCGGATCACCTAATTTATCATCCTTATAACATAATTCAAAAATTGTATTATTTAATTTTTTTCCTTCTTCAATGCCTAATCTTTTAGCCATTGAACCTGCAACAATATTTCTAACAATTACTTCAAGAGGGAAAATAGTAACTTTCTTACATAATTGATCTCTATCATTTAATTTTTCTACAAAATGTGTAGGAATTCCTTTTTCTTTTAGCTTATTAAAAATAATAGTTGTAATTTCATTATTTAAAATACCTTTATCCTTAATTTGAGCTTTCTTAATTCCGTTAAATGCAGTTGCATCATCCTTATAATGCATAATAATTAAATTTGGATCCTCACATCTAAATACTTGTTTAGCCTTTCCTTCATAAAGCATTTCTAATTGTTTCATATTCTTGTCTCCTTTTGTTTCTTAATTAGTTTTCTTTTCTAAAATACAATACGGCATTTTTAAATATATTTTGTTCCTTTTGGCCATATATATTTTTAAAATTATATTTTTCATAACGTTCTGAATGACCCATTTTACCTAAAATAAGACCATCTTCAGATACAATACCTTCTATTGAATAATTACTTCCATTTGGATTATTTGGAGAAGTAGTTGCGATTGAACCATCTAAATTAGCATATTGGAATGCTACCATACCTTTATCAAATAATTGTTTTGCTAATTTTTCACTACATACAAACTTACCTTCTCCATGACTTACCGCAATCTTATGTAAATCACCTGATTTAAATCCTTTTAACCATGGTGAATTAGTTGAACATACTCTTGTTGTAACAATTTGAGATACGTGTCTATTGATATCATTTCTAAATAATGTAGGACTATCTTTTGTTAAAGAATTTAATTTACCATATGGTAATAAACCTGATTTAATTAATGCTTGGAATCCGTTACATATACCAAGTATTAATCCTTTACGTTTAATCAAGTTTTCAATTGATTCTTTTATTAATTCATTATTTAAAATATTTGCGATAAATTTACCAGAACCATCTGGTTCATCTCCTGCAGAGAATCCTCCTGCAAGGAATAAAATATTACATTTATCAATATTTTTCTTCATATCAAGAATTGATTTATATACATCTTTACTAGTTAAATTTCTAAATACAGATGTCTTTACTTTAGCTCCAGCTGTGACAAACGCTTTTTCTGAATCATAATCGCAATTAGTACCAGGGAAAATAGGTATATATACTAATGGATGCATAATTTTATCATATGGATATTTAATTTCTTCTTTTACTACTTCTTTTGTATAATTCTTTGAGATACCATCAGATTTAATAGGGTAAACTTTAGAATAATCATTGAAGTTTGCATCAAATAATTCTTCAAAACTAAATTTAGTTTGATTAATTCTATATGTATTTTCTCTTGTATGTCCTAATAATATAGCATTCTTATAATTAAGTAATTTTTTAGATTCAACAATTATAGAACCATATTGCTTATTAATTAAATCTTCATCGCTCTTAATATAAAAACCAACTTTATTTCCAAATGACATCTTAGCTAAAGCTTCGATAATTCCCCCAAAGCCTACTGCATAAGCTGATACAATATTTTTATCTATAATATTTTGATTAATAAAATCAAAATTTTCTGTTAAATCTTTAATGTTAGGCATTAAATTATTTAATGGTTGATGTTTAATTAAATAAATATAATTTCCAGCTTTCTTAAAATCAGTTGATATAACATTCTTAGCATCTACCATAGTTATACCAAATGCCATTAACATTGGTGGTACATGTAAATTATCAAATGTACCAGACATAGAGTCTTTACCTCCAATTGAAGGTAATTTTAAATCATTTTGAATTTTTATTGCGCCAAGAAGAGACTCAAATGGTTTACCAAAAGCTTCTTTTGAATTCATTTTTTCAAAATATTCTTGGAAGCTAAATCTTATATTATTATATTTAGCTCCTGCAGCTACAATTTTGCTGACAGCATCAATAACTGCATATTGGCTACCTAAGAATGGAGATGATTCAGATAAATATGGATCATATCCAAATGCCATAATAGAAGCTGATGTTGTAAATTTATCACCAACAGGTAATTTTTCACAAGAAACTTGAGTTTCTGATAATTGATATTTACCACCATATGGCATTAATACAGTAGATCTACCTATTGTTGAATCAAACATTTCAACTAAACCTTTTTGGCTTGATACATTTTTTTCTTTTAATACATTAAGGCAATCTTCCTTAAAGTTTGAAGTATGTTCTCTTTCAAAAAAGTTCTTAAATTCATTTTTTACAACATGGCATTTCGAATAATGTTTAGAGCCTGCACTATCAATAAAATCCCTTCTTAAATTGACATATAATGTATTGTTGTAATACATCTTTAATCTATTTTCATCAGTAACATCAGCTATATGAATAACTTCTAAGTTTTCTTCATGGCAATATTTAATAAATTTTTTCATATCATCTTTACTAACTACTACTGCCATTCTTTCTTGTGATTCAGATATAGCTAACTCTGTTGGGTTTAGACCTAAATATTTTACTGGTATTCTATCTAAATAAATTGTTAGTCCATCAGCTAATTCACCTATTGCGACTGATACACCACCCGCACCAAAATCATTTGATTTTTTAATTAATTTACAAACTTCTTTTCTTCTAAATAAATGCTCAATTTTTCTTTCTTCAGGCGCATTACCTTTTTGAACCTCAGATGAACAGTCTTCAATAGAATGAACATTATGATTCTTAGATGAACCTGTAGCTCCTCCTATTCCATCTCTTCCTGTTCTTCCACCAAACATAAGAACTACATCACCTTTTAAAGGCTTTTCTCTTCTTACATTACTAGCTCTAACTGCACCTACTACAGCACCTACTTCAAGTCTTTTTGCTACATATCCATCATGGTATAGTTCATGTACATTAGTAGTGGCAAGTCCTATTTGATTACCATAGCTTGAATAACCTTGTGCAGCCTTTGTAGATATTAAACGTTGTGGAAGCTTACCACAAATTGTATCCTCCATCTTTTGGTAAATATCACCGCTACCTGTTACACGCATTGCTTGATATACATAACTTCTTCCTGAAAGAGGATCTCTAATAGCTCCTCCAAGACATGTAGAGGCTCCACCAAATGGTTCAATTTCAGTAGGATGGTTATGTGTTTCATTTTTAAATTGTAATAACCATTTAACTGTCTTTGAATTTTCTAATACATTTACATAAATTGAACAGGCATTATTTTCATCAGATTCCTCTAAATCATCAAGATAACCATGTTTCTTTAAATATCTTGCGCTTATAGTTGCCATATCCATTAAGCAAATCTTTTTATCTTCTCTATTTAAATCTTTTCTCATCTTTAAATACAAATCATATGCTTCATTTAATTCCTTAGAAATAAATGATTCATCGATTGTAATATCTAATAATTCAGTATTAAATGTAGTATGTCTACAGTGATCTGACCAATATGTATCTAATATTCTTAATTCAGTTTCAAATGGATCTCTATTTTCCTTTTTAAAATAATCTATTACACATAATAAATCAGCTTTATTCATAGCTAATTTATATTCGCTTATTACTGATTCTAAATCATTTTCATCTAAATTTCTAAATCCATTTAAAATTTTAACATTTTTAATTTCAGCTTTATTATTATCTCTTAAACTCTTTAAATTTTTAATTCTTGATTCTACTTTATTTATATAATAATTACTAATTTTATCTAAATCTGCTTGAGATAAATCATCATCAAAAATTAATAATTTAGCTGATTTGATTTTAGCTTTTGTCTTTGGATTAATAAGTCTTAAACAAGATAAAGCTGAACTAGCTCTTTGATCAAATTGTCCTGGAAGATATTCTACTGCTAAATATTTCTTTCTTTTTAAATCTAATTCTTCCATTACATTATCAGTAACTATCTCACCAAATACACTATATTTAGCTTTTTCAAGTAAATCTTCCTCAATATTAAATATGTCATAAACATTAATAAGCCTTAATGATTTCATTTGCATAAACAAATGATTATTAAAATCATTTAATAATGATTGAGCTTCTACTCTAAAGCCTTCCTTTTTTTCTACATAAATACGTTTTTTCATTTCTATTCCTCAATTTTTAATTTCTTTTTGTAACTTGAAAATAATTCTTCATTCATATTTCTATAGGTAATATGTCCTAATTTTCTATTTATTCTTTTTTCTTTTTTATGATACATATGAATATATCCATTAGGTATTTCAAATAATTTATCTAAATTTATTAAATCTTTACCTAATATATTTTTCATGAGTGTCTCACTCTTTAGTTTCGGTATTTCAAGTTTTTCTTCTTTTAAAAATTTAATTAATTCTTTGAATTGATTTGTTTGACATCCCTCAATTGTATAATGGCCACTATTATGAGGTCTTGGTGCCATTTCATTAAAATAAAATTTATCCCCTTTAACAAAGTATTCAATTGTAAGAATTCCATAATAATTAGCATTAATCATAAAATTTATACTTTGTTTAATCATTTCTTCTTCTAATTTTTTATCAATTTTTGCTGGTACTATGCTTAAATCTAGTATTCCATTTTTATGAATATTTCTACTAATAGGAAAATGTATAATTTGATCTTTAGATCTAATCATAATAATCGAACATTCAAAATCAAAATCTATTTTTTCTTCTATTATTCCTAAATTATTTTCTAAATATGGTTTTACTTTTTCAATATCAGATTCACAATTTAAAATTACTTGTCCATGTCCATCATATCCATCTCTTCTTGTTTTATATATACAAGGAAAACCAATAATAGAAATAGCTTTTTTTAAATCTAAAATGGATGAGCAATCATAAAATTTACAAGTTTTAAGACCATTTTTTAGCGCATTCATTTTTTCTCTTAATCTATCTTGTGAATCTAAAAGAGGTTTAATACCTTGCGCAATATTATATTTATCATCTAATTTTGATAGGATTTTACCATCTACATTTTCAAATTCATAAGATAATACTTCACTTACTTTAGCTAATTTATCTAAATCAGCTAATTTATTAAAAGATCCTTCAATAAAATAATCACAGACTTTTGAACAAGGACAATCTTTTGATGGGTCAAGGACTGCACATGTATACCCTAATTTATGTGCTTCTTCAACCATCATCATTCCTAATTGACCGCCACCAATTATTCCAATATTATAATTCACTTTCTAATACTTCCTTTGTTTGAAAATATCTAAAGTCTTCTAATTTCTTTCTAATTGATTCATCACTTATAGCTAATATTGAAATAGCATAAAGCGCAGCATTTTTACTACCATTAATAGCCATAGTACCAACAGGAACTCCTCCTGGCATTTGAACAATTGATAGAAGTGAATCTAATCCATTTAAGGCCCTAGATTTAACAGGAACTCCTATAACAGGAATAGTTGTGTTAGCTGCAACCATACCTGGTAAATGAGCAGCCCCTCCTGCTCCTGCAATAATAATTTTTATTCCCTTATCCTTAGCACTTTTAGAGTATGATTGTAATAATTCTGGTGTTCTATGAGCTGAAACTATTCTTTTCTCATACTCGATACCAAATTCATCAAGTACATCACACGCATCTTTCATTACTTCATAATCGCTTTTAGATCCCATAATAATTCCGACTTGTATCATATTTTCCTCCATTGAGTACAAAAAAACAGAGCTTAGTAAAAAAAGCTCTGTTTGCGTAGCCAAAAATCATTGTATATAATACAGCTTTGGATATAGATTAAATTTTTTAATACATTATTTCTCATATTTACATACCATCCACTATAAAATGAATGATAAGCAACTTTTTAGAAATGAAAAAATCATTTCTAGAAATATCTCATAGTCTCTAAATTTACGGTTTAGAGGTAGAAACTTGCTTACCACATTTAAGCCATTATACAAGATATAGCTATTAAATTATTACAATATTATTCTAACATAATAAATTTATAGTGAGTAGAAATTTTTTATAGAAAACGGTTTCTAAATGAAAAAAATGAGTTTTCATTCTTCTTTTTTAAATATGAAAACTCATTATTAACTTTACTTAATTTGATTTAAAATATCTAAGGTATACTTAGCTTCCTTAGTTTTACCTTCTTTTAAATCCTTATCAAGTTTATTTATAATATTAACATTATCTAAATCATTATTTTCAATTACAAAATATTTCGCAAAAATCATACCTGCACAATAAATTGAAATAAGACCTTCAGGTTTTTGTTTGTAATATGTATCAAATAAAATATATAATGCATGATTTAATTGATAAACGATATGATTTAAATCTTTATCTAAAAATGATCTAAATTTTAATCCATATTGTTCCTGAACTTTACAAGCTTTGTGGAAAAAAGTATTTTTGAATATATTCATCATTTCAAGATATAAAGAATCTTCAGATATGCCAAAACAATAATAAGCTGCATATTGATAGAATGCATAATCAAATAAACGTTGATACAATACATCTTCAATTGATTTAATTGGTATCACTTTTTCTTTAATTTGTCTTTCAAATGATTCTATCTTTGCAGGTAGACATTCCATTTCTCTATAGAATATACTTGTATGATTTATCCAAAACTTTGAAGCTTTGATGAATGAAGTCATTGCAGAATTTCCTTCATTGCTGTTTGAGATAAAATAATGATATAAAACTTTTGATGTAGATACTATTTTATTAATTTTTCCTACAATTTGGCAAAAGAATACTTCATCTTCTGCAAATGTTATATCTTCTTCAAAGAAACAACCTTTTAATATTTCCGCTTTATAAAGCTTATTCCATGGGAATGTAGGCGCAAATGTATGTTGATAGAATTTTAAGAACTCATCATGGTCCTTCATATCATACACATAATCAGTTAAATGTGTTGTAAAGAATGGATGATTATTGTTGCAGATTGCACACTCACAATCATTTTCTTCCATTAATGAAGTCATTATTTTAAAATAATTTAGGTCTAAGTCATCATCAGAATCTACAAATTGTATGTAATCTCCGCTAACTTCTTTTAATCCTACATTTCTAGCATGTGAAACACCTTGATTTGGGATATTTATTAATTTAATTCTTTTATCATTTTTTTGATAATCTAATACTATATTTTTTGATTGGTCGTCAGAACCATCATTTACAATAATTATTTCTAAATTATCATATGATTGGCTCAAAATGCTTTCTAAACAACGTCTAATAGTTTTTTCAGCATTATACATTGGTATAACGATGGAAATTTTTTTGTTCATAATAATATGTCCTTTATAAGAATTTTCCTATCGCATCTTTCCTCTATTACTTAATTAAGCTATTAACGTATTGAGCTTCTGGTGTACTATTTTCTTTTAAAGCTTTGTCTAATTGGTTAACCCAGTTTACGTTATTTAAATCATTATCCTCTACTACAAATAATTTTGTAAAAATTGAAATCGCAACATAAGTAGGTTTTAATGGCAATCTCTTACTATATATATCTTGATAAGCTATATAGATATAATGATTTATCTCTCTAACTTTTTCACTTAATTCCTTTGAATTAAAGTCAAAGAACTTCAATCCATATCTTTCTTGTGTCTTAACAGACTCATAGAAGAATGCATCAGTAAAGATATTCATCATCTCTTGATACATATTCTCTTCAGGTACCATAAATCCTGCATATGCAGCATATTGGAAGAATGCATAATCAAATACACGACAGTATAATATTTCAGTAATATCTGAAATAGGAATTTGTTTATTAATAATTGCATCTTGGAAATCTTTTAATCTATGTGGAATACATAACAAACCTTTATAATAGAAAGAACTCTTATATTCCCAGAATTTTGACGCATTTATCAAATCATTTATTGTTGATTTCTCTTCATCACCATTTGAAGCTTGAGCTAAAAAATAATGATATAAAACTTGTGATGTAGTAACAATCTTCTTAATATTTTTAACAATTGAGCAGAAGAATAATTCATCTTCAGCAAACTTTATATTTTCAGCAAAACTAATACCTTTAATCGCACTAGCTTTAATTAACTTATTCCATGGTAGAGTTGGTGCATATGTATGTTGATAGAATTCAATGAAATCATCATGATTTGTCATATCATATACTCTATCAGTTAAATATGTCAAGAAGAATGGGTGAATGTTGTTACAAACAGCCATATCAGCTCCTGTTTCATGTATTTTACCTAATTGAATCTTAAAATAATCTAAATCTAGGTCATCATCAGCATCAACAAATTGAACATAGTCTCCTGTTATATGTTTCAAGCCTTCATTTCTTGCATAAGAAACACCATGATTTTCTTGATTATATAACTTTATTCTATTATCTTTCTTTTGAAATTCTTCAATTTTTTTAACAGAACCATCTGTTGATCCGTCATTAATAATAATAATCTCTAAATTCTTATAACTTTGATTAAGAATAGAACCGATACTTCTATCTAAAAACTTTTCCGCATTGTACATTGGAACAATAACTGAAATTAAATCTTCCATACTTTTTCTCCTTTTCAAATGTAAAGTCAACTATACATTTTGATATAATTATAAATCTAATGAAACATAAAGTCAATTATTTACTTTTAGCATAATAAACGAAAAAAGCCATAAGTTAAAAAACTTATAGCCTTTAATTATTAATATATATATATATTATTTTTCTTCTGGAGTATGCCATTTCCAGTTCTTAACTTCTGGAATATCCTCACCAAAGTCATCAATATGTTGTTTATGATATACTAATGTATCTCTCATCTTTTGGATTAAATAAGCCTTCTTATCACCAATACCCTTAATATTGTTAAGAGCATCAATTACAAGATGGAATCTGTCAATCTTATTTTGTACACGCATATCAAATGGAGTAGTAATACTACCTTCTTCTTGATAACCTCTAACGTGTAAATCACGATTATGTCTTCTATATGTTAATTCATGAATAACAGTTGGATAACCATGGAATGCAAATATGATTGGCTTATCTTTTGTAAAGATTGCGTCATATTCTACATCTGTTAAACCATGAGGGTGTTCAGCGCTTGGTTTTAACTTAAATAAGTCAATAACGTTAACGAAACGAACCTTTATTTCTGGTAAATTATCACGTAGAATGCTTGTTGCAGCTAAAGCTTCAAGAGTTGGAGTTTCACCACAACCTACCATAACTACATCTGGATCTCCACCTTGGTCATTACTTGCCCATTGCCAAATAGATAAACCTTGTGAACATTCAGCAATTGCTTCTTCCATTGTTAACCATTGTGGTCTTGGATGCTTAGAAGCTACAATTGTATTAATGTAATTCTTTGTACGTAAACAATGATCCATTGTGCAAATTAAAGTATTGCTGTCAGGTGGAAGATAGATACGTGTAACATCTGGTTTCTTTGCTACCATATGGTCAATGAAACCTGGATCTTGGTGTGTAAATCCATTATGGTCTTGTTGCCATACTGTAGATGATAAAATTAAGTTTAAAGATGCGATTGGAGCTCTCCATGTTAATTGGTTACAAATCTTTAACCATTTAGCATGTTGTGAAACCATTGAGTCAACAATACGCATGAATGCTTCATAACTTGCGAAGAATCCGTGTCTTCCTGTTAATAGATAACCTTCTAACATACCTTCACACATATGTTCAGATAGCATTGAGTCCATTACTCTACCATTAGCTGATAGATGATCGTCATTCTTTAATGTCTCAGCATCCCACATTCTATCAGTTACTTCAAATACATGATTTAATCTGTTTGATGCAGTTTCATCTGGTCCAAAGACTCTGAAATTATCATTATTTAATTTAATAACATCACGAATATATGCACCTAAGTTAGTCATATCTTGGCTCTCTTTTGAACCATGATTTTGAATATCATATGCATATTGTCTGAAATCTGGTAATCTTAAGTCAGTTAATAATTTACCACCATTAGTATGTGGGTTAGCACTAATTCTATGATTATAATGTGGACATAAAGCCTTTAATTCAGGAACTAGCTTACCTTCTTTTGTAAATAATTCTTCTGGATGGTAGCTTCTTAACCACTTTTCAAGTAATGGTAAATGTTCTGGGCTAGACATATCAATTGGAACTTGGTGTGCACGCCAGTATCCTTCTACTTGCTTACCATCAACTTCTTTTGGTCCTGTCCATCCTTTTGGAGAACGTAATACAATCATAGGCCATGTCTTTGTAGATAAATCATGTCTAATTCTTGCATCTCTTTGATTCTTATGAATCATACGAATTGATTTTTCTAAAGCTGCAGCCATTAATTGGTGCATCTTCATTGGATCATCACCTTCAACAAAAATAGGTTCATATCCTAATCCCTTGAAATACATTTCAAGTTGCTTATGAGGGATACGTGATAAAATTGTTGGGTTTGCGATCTTATAACCGTTTAAGTGTAAAATTGGTAATACAGCACCATCTTTTACTGGGTTAATAAATTTATAACCATGCCAGCTTGTTGCTAGTGGTCCTGTTTCAGCTTCACCATCACCTACTACACATGCAGTAATTAAATCTTTATTATCTAATACTGAACCAAATGAGTGAGCTAATGAATAACCAAGTTCTCCACCTTCATGAATTGAACCTGGAGTTTCTGGTGCAACGTGTGATGAAATACCACCTGGGAAGCTAAATTGCTTAAATAATTTCTTTAATCCTTCTTCATCTTCTGAAATGTTTGGATAAACTTCGCTATATGTGCCCTCTAAATATGCATTTGCAACGAAGAAATTACCACCATGACCTGGACCTGAAATTAAAATCATGTCTTGATCATATTTTTTAATTATACGATTTAAATGCGCATAAATGAAATTTTGTCCTGGAACTGTTCCCCAGTGACCAACAATCTTTTTCTTTACGTCTGAAGCCTGTAATGGACGCTTAAGAAGAGGGTTGTCTAGAAGATATAATTGTGCTGCTGATAAATAATTAGCAGCATTCCAATACTTATTTATAAGTACTAATTCTTCTTGTGTTAAAGGTCCTTCTACCTTTTTACTCATAAATTTGTCCTCCTAAATATTTTTTATAAGTAAAGAAAGACTATAGTTTACTTAAAAACTTATTTGTTCTTTCCTTAGCTAACATAATATAATCTGACAATAGCTTTAAGCTTGATTGCCATGTAAAACGAGGCTCTCTAGCAAATGCAGATGAGTTGATATCATTATTAATAAAGATAACAGCTTCTCTATCATTTGAGCCTTTCTTTTGAACTGCACCGTCTTGAATAACTAATACAGCATTTGTACTTTCACCAGAAACATTTTGAACATTATTTACTCTAATTTGTAATTCGTCTCCATTATTTCCAAAAACATTAGCAACATTGAAGCAATCATTAAATGCTTTCATATTTTCTTCACTTCTTCTTACAAATTGAGCATCTGTGTAAGCTACTCTGTTAAATTTTGAATCAGCTATTGAAGTTAATTTTTCAACTGACTCGTTAACAAAAGTTAAGAAATTCTCAACACTATCTTGTGAATCATCACTATATCCATATTGAATATCAATACGATAACTTCTAATTACAACGGCTTTGTTATCGATATGAAATACGTGAGTTACAGTAGGTAGGCCATTTGGTAATGTACCTTTTGATTCTTCATGCTTAAAGTCTTTGAATAATTCTCCAACTTTGTCAATCTTCGCAACTAAATCATTTCCATTTCCAAAGACTGAGAATGTGCTTGTTACACTTGTTAAATTTTCCATATGTTATTCCTCTTTCTGAAAAAGTTTGTTTTTAAACCAAAAAATTTCTCTACGTTTATTATTATAACACATATTTTAAATAAAAATAGCGTTTTCATAAAAAATATATTAAAAATTTTTCGACATTTTTAAAAAACGGAGATTTTTTTAGCATACTTTTTTAGTGTCTTCTCAAAAAAGCGATATTTTAAAATCGTGTTTTTGCATTTTGACACAAATTTTAAGCCTTGTTTTTTTAAAAAATGAAAAAATATCATTTTTAAACGCGTATTAAAATATCTAAAATACTCTTTTTTAAATAAATAATAAAAATACCACTTATCTTATCTAGATTTACTCTAGTATAAGTTAAGTGGTATTACTATAAATTAATTATTTTATATTATTTATTCAATTTAGCTAATAATTCTTTTCTTAAATCAGAATATCCTGGTTTATCAAGTAATGCGAACATATTTTTCTTATATGATTCAACACCTGGTTGATTAAATGGATTTACTTTTAGTGTATATGCAGATAATGCACATGCAAATTCAAAGAAATAAATCATTTGTCCAAATGTTTCTTCACAAATTGAATCAATATTAATTCTCATATTAGGTGTTCCACCATCTTTATGTGCAATAGCTGTTCCTTCCATTGCTTGCTTATTAACATAATCCATTGTATGACCTTTTAAGAAATTTAGTCCATCTAAATTTTCCTCATCGAATGGAATTTCTAAATCAATTTCTGGTTTAACTACATTAATAACTGTTTCAAAGAAATGTCTCTTACCATCTTGAATCATTTGACCTAATGAATGAAGATCTGTTGAAAAAGAAACACTTGATGGATAAATTCCCTTATGATCTTTTCCTTCAGACTCGCCAAATAATTGTTTCCACCATTCTGCAAAATAATTTAATCTTGGTTCATAATTAACTAAAAGTTCTACATCATATCCTTTATTATATAATGCATTTCTAATAGTTGCATATTGAATAGCTAAATTATCATCTGTCTTATTTAATAAGATTTTTCTCATATTATTTGCGCCGTCAATCATCTTCTTAATATCAATTCCGGCACATGCAATAGGTAGTAAACCAACTGCTGTAAGTACAGAGAATCTTCCACCTATATTATCAGGAACTACAAATGTTTCATATCCTTCATTTGAAGCTAAAGTTTTTAATGCGCCTTTCACTTTATCGGTAGTTGCAAAAATTCTATTCTTTGCCTCCAAAACACCATACTTTTCAATTAAGGCTTTTCTTAAGATTCTAAATGCGATTGCTGGTTCAGTTGTTGTACCTGATTTTGAAATTACATTAATAGAATAATCTTTATCCTTAATATAGTCTAATAATTGTGCTAAATATGTTGAAGATATTTGATTACCAACAAATATTACTTCAAAATCATCACCATTAAAATATTTTTTAAATAATTCAACAGCACACTTAGCACCAAGATATGATCCTCCAATACCTACAGATAAAAGAATTTTTGAATTACTTCTTATTTTTTTAGCTGCAGCTAAAATACGATTGAATTCATCTTTATCATAATCTTGTGGTAAATTTAGCCATCCAAGGAAATCATTTCCTTCTCCTTTTTGGCTAATCAATGTATCAAAAGAATTAAATACTTCTTTTTTAACACTTTTGTATTCTTCTTCACTAACAAAGCTTTTAACATTTGATAAATCTAAAGTTAACTTTTCCATATTCTTTCCTCTCTATTAACCAACAAATGGTGGTATATTTGCACATAAAATGTAAATCCATGCGATAGATGTACCTATAACACATCCAAATATTCCACCTACCAATACTTCCATTGGTTTATGTCCTAATTTTTCTTTTAATATATCAGTTTCAGGATTAAATCCTACTTTTCTTTGCATTGACTTACTTTCATTTTCCATAATTTCGTTTAATAGTTTAGCATGTTTTCCTGCTTCCCATCTAACACCCATAGCGTCAAATATAACTATAAATGAAAATACAACTCCAATTGCAAATTCATAACCAATACCACCTTGGATTCTAAATTGCAAAACTCCAAGACTAGTTAACATTGCTCCTATTGTTGAAGTATGTGAGCTTGGCATTCCACCATTGTTCATTAAATAATCTATCGCAAATCTTTTTTCAGTTATTGAATGAACAATAACTTTATATAATTGTGCAATAAACATTCCAAGGAAACCAGCTATCATAATAATAAATGCACTAGCTGATATACTCCAATCAATTTTAATTGTCTCAAGTATCATTTTATTATAACTTCCTAAATCTTTATTTTATTTGTTTTACTCCAATAACACCAGGTACAGAATCTATCAACATTGCCTCAATACCTTCAGATATATCTAAGTCAATTAAACCACAATCAGCACATGCACCAACTATCTTTAAATAAACATAACCATCTTTGAATTCAATAAATTGTATATCTCCGCCCTCAGCGTTCATATATGGTCTCATTTTATCAATTATTTCATTAATTGCATAAATTTGATCATCTAAATTTTGCATATTATTTTCCATATTTAACCTCTAATTGCTGTTCTTATGAGTAAATACCTTTTCTTTCTTATTATTTTGATTATTGTTATTATTTTTGAACTTCTTTTTACTATGATTTCTAAGTTCGTTTTGTTTTTCTTTAATTATTTCGTTTTTTATATCATCAGGTAGTGGATATAATTCAATTGTTGAAAAATTATCACGACTTAAATCAATATTCTTTTCATCAGGTAAAGTATGTTCAAAAGATAAGTTTTCTTTATCAAAATTTTCTTTTTCAATTGGACTTACATATCCAAAAGGTTTTGTAATTTCGTCATTAATCTTATCATCTTTATGTTCAAGATATTCTTTTTCATTAATACGTCTTAATATAGCATAAGGCGCAAGATAATTACAACTCTCTACAACATAATCTAAAATATAATGAAAATAATCATTAGATTGATTATCTTTATTAAAACCTTTAATTCTTGGTTTATCATCTGCAATATCTATTACAAGAAATGCATACTTATCATACATTTCTTCGATGTAATATGATTCAAATTGTTCAACATTAAATGCGCCACGAACATTTTTTAAAATTTCAAAATAACCTTTATTAGTTTCTATAACCATATAAGTCACCTCCTAAAGTATATCACAAAATAATATATTGTGTATAAATTAACACTCGACAAGAAGTGTGCACTCGCAAGAAATTCCTTCATTTCTTCCAATATATCCCATCTTTTCTCCTGTTGTAGCTTTAATTGATATTTGTGAAATATCGCAACCTAATATATTAGCTACGCTTTCTCTCATTTTTTCTCTAATTGGAGAAATTTTTACCTTTTCAGCAAAAATCATTACATCCATATTAACTAGATGATATCCTTTATCTAATACTTTTTTATAACATTCTTTTAATATTACTTTAGAATCCATATCCAGGGTAGCTTCACTATTATCAGGAAAGAATGTTCCTAAATCTCCTAAAGCTAGAGACCCTAAAAAAGCATTCGCAATAGCGTGTAATACAACATCTGCATCAGAGTGTCCTAAAAGACCTAAAGGATAATCTACCAATATTCCACCTAAATATAGTTTTCTACCTTCTACTAAGCGATGTGTATCATATGCATTTCCAATACGAATCATATTAATCTCCTTTTACAATATGTTCAAAAATTTTAAGATCAAACCTTGTAGTTATCTTAAAATTATAATCATTTCCTTCAATTTTTTCTATATTAATATTTAAATCATCAAAAGAAGAAATATCATCAGTAGTAGATAGATGTTCATATTTTTTAAATAATTCAGTATCTCCACCCTGAGGTGTTTGAACACTTACTAATAAAGATCTATCAAGTGTTTTATCACTAAATTTATCTCTTATTGTATCTTTTAAATCTATACAAACATAATAAGCACTAGCTTTAGAATCTATACAACGGCCTATTATATCTTCAGTGATTAATGGTCTTGCCGCATCATGAATCATAACTCTATCAGTTTTAACTAATTCTAATGCGTTTTTTACTGATTCATTTCTAGTTTTACCACCAATGACAATTTTAACTTTATCTCCAACTTCATTATACACTGTTTCATAATCAGCCTTAGATACAACTAAAATTACAGGAAGAGACATTTTTAAAAATGTATCAAGCGAATATTGATAAAGTCTTCTATTATTAACTTTATACATTAATTTATTCATATCAAGTCCAACACGACTTCCGCTACCAGCCATTAGTAATATTACTGTTTGCATAAAATTACACCACCAAGCTTCACATCATTTTCTTCTTCTAAAAAATCAAGATATAAATCCTTATAACAAATACCTATTGTCTTAACATTTGTATTTTTAAGATATCTATCATAATATCCTTTTCCATATCCAATTCGATAATTTCTTTCATTAATGATAAGAGCTGGCACAAACATTATATCTATATCTTTAGAAGAAATAAGTGTACCATCAATAGGTTCTAACACATTAAAATTACCTTTTTTAAATTGAGTTGGATTTAAAAAGAATTTTAAATTAGTCCCATCAGTCTTTGGAAAACATAAATTTAAATCATATTTTTTTAAAAATAATAAATCTATTTCAAATTCTAGTGGGTAATAAATTGCAATATTTTTCTTATCTCCTATAATGTCTAATACATCTTTTTCAAGTTGATTTTTGTTGTAGGATAGATTTTTTCTTAAATTTATCGCATATTTTCTTAATTCTTTTTTATTCATAGAAACTATATCTTTTTTGTTTGCCTTTAGTTAATTCAACAGCCATTTTAGCAAACTTAACTAAAGACTTAGGATCTTTATATTTGTGATTATTTACAATACCCATTGAAGCTTCTACTTTTACTTTATTAGAACCATACACTGCACCAACGTCTAATATTTTACCAGCCTCAAGATGGTGCTTTAAGCTTTCCATCTTCTTAAAATCTTTAATAATAAAATAGAATTCAAGACCGCTCGTTCTAAACATTAATCCATCATCAACGAATGCTGACATTATAGCTCTTATATAATCATTCATTGCTATATTACCAGTTCTTCTTCCAAATTGTTCATTTATATCCCTTATATTATTAAGTTTTAGACAAACAATTTCATATGGAATATTATCATCAAAAGAAGCTAATGCGTCATATAAATCTTCTTCAGTATGTAAATCATCTAATACATTCAAACCTGTTTTTTCATAACTTGATGCACGTATCTTTTCAATAACAGATACTATCTCACTTTCAGGTCCAAATACCTTTTTTCCTTTTTCATGGACATAGACATAATCATAATCTTTTTTAAATCTATACTTAATATCATATTGAGGATGAGAAATAGTTAATCCCTCAATAGTCTCCATATAATAGGCTAAATCATCAGGATATATACGTTTCTTATATTCTTCAAATGATATAGAATTACCACTAAATCCTAACTTTTCAATTAATGAATCATTTGCCCATATTGAATTAGATGCTAAATTTAGGAAGAATAATGGTTCATTACCTTCTTCTAATAAAGCTCTAAATCTTAATTTATTCATTTCAAGAGCTGTTGATTTTTCATTTAATTGAGTTTCAGTTTTATCTACATCTTCACTACCTTTAGATTGACCATAAATAATATGGGCAATAAATTTATTATTTGTAGAATAAATTGGTCTATCAATTAAATTTAAAAAGATTTCTCTACCATGAACATCTAAGCATTTAATTTCAAATCTTAAATCATTTTTAGATGAAGAAATATTATTAAAAATATTCTTAATATTATCCGCAGTATAATCATTATTATTAATAATAAGATTAGAATAACGTTCGGAAAGTAATGTGGTAAATGTTTTACCAATTACATCATTTTTATCCATACCTAAAAAACGTGCAAATGATTTTGAAATATTTTTAATTTTATGTCTTTTATTTAAATAAACAAAATAATTATTTGATTCAACACAATGAAAATAAGCTTCTCTTATTCTTTTTTCTCTAATAGATAAAAATAAGCTATTAAACATTAATAAACCAATTATAACTATAAATGCTGAACAAATATAACTTAATGTTAAATAACCCCATTTTTCAACGATAACATTATAAAATGCACTTATAGCTATAGTTGAAAAAGTTAAAATCAAAGCTAAACTTAATCTAAATTTTAATAATTCATTTCTAACTAAACTTTCTCTTATAAGTGTAGCAATTAATAAAATAGATAATACTACAACTGAAAGAGGTAAAATTAAATTTTGCATGAATGATCCTTTCCAAAATCACTAACCTATGTTATATGTTTTCATAAATTTATGAGCTAAAAATACAATCAAAGCTGAAATAATTATAGAAATTATTACAGCTAATGCTATATTAATCCATCTTCTTCTAGTGATTTCTCTTCCTTTAATATCAATATTTAATAATACTTTAAAAGGATTTATTATAAACAAAAAAATATAACCTAATATTTTCATATAATACCTCCTATTGTAAGAATAGATCTAGATATTCTAAAAGTTTTGTCTTTTCATTAGCTTCAATCATCATACCTTCTGTTGCAAGTGAAATATCGCCTGTTTCTTCTGATACACAAATTGTTAATGAATCAGTAACTTCTGAAATACCAAGTGCGGCTCTATGACGAGATCCTGTAGTCTTGTCAATATCTTCTTGATTTGCAGTTAAATTATAATATGCACCAGCACATCTTATTCTATTACCACGAATAATTACAGCACCATCATGAAGTGGTGTATAAGGAGTAAATATATTAATAATAAGTTCCTTAGATACTTCACTATCAATTGTAATAGCTTTTGATGCATATTGATCTAGTGAATTATGCTTTTCAATTGTAATTAAGGCACCAATTTTTTTCTTTGATAAATGAATGCAAGCATCTGCAACTTCGTTTTTAGTTTTAATTGAACTTGATAGTAGCGTAATATTTTTATTTTTATTATGGCTTTGTTCAAAATCTTTTTTAATATTAGGTGCTAAATATACAAATAGCGCAATAGGATAAAAAATTGTTAAATATAGATAAATATAATAAGAAACTTTTAATTCAAATTTATATGAGATAAATAATATTGCAACTATTAAAAAATAAATTAAAAAAGGAACGATAACCTTTTTATTTTTTAATGCGTAAAATACAATTAATGATACTATAAATAATATTAAATAGGCTTCTAAAAACCATTTCCAATAATCTTGGAAAAATTGTTGAATTGTAAAAATCATATCTTTTTCACCCACTTTAATATTATTATAACAAATTATCAATTTCTTTTAAAGTTATGTTAAATGACAAATTAAAAGAAACATCTTTTGTTTAATATTAAAAATATATCTAAAATTGAATAAACTTTATCTTAAATTTAATATATTCTTTGCTAAAAAATGATATGTATGATAATATCTAATAAGTAAACGTGAGGTGATTCTTTTGAAAACAGCTATTTTAGTTTGTGTAGATAAAGATTTAAACGATGCAAATGACAGTTTAGATGAACTTGCTTCTTTAATTGAAACATTAGGGATTAAAGAAATTCAAAGAGTAGTTCAAAAAGCTTTAAAACCAAATATTAAAACTTATCTTGGTAGTGGTAAAATAGATGAGCTTAAACAAATGGAAACAGTTGAACCTGTTGATTATATCGTATTTGATGACGAATTAACTCCTGCTCAAATGTATAATGTAGATGAAATATTTAATGCATCTGTAATTGATAGAGCTTATGTAATTCTTGATATATTTAGAAAAAGAGCTACAACAACAGAAGCTCAATTAGAAATAAAGATTGCTAATCTAAAATACTTATTACCACGTATAAAGACATTCCATGAAGGATTTGATAGACAAAGTGGTAAAATTGGTTCTAAAGGTAGTGGTGAAACACAACTTGAACTTGATCAACGTTTTTTAGCTAATCAAATATATGACAATGAACAAAAATTAAAAGAAGTTTTATCAAGAAAGAAACATGAAGTTAATAAAAGAAAGAATAGTAATTTAAAAACTATAGCCCTAGTTGGTTATACAAATGCAGGTAAATCTTCTACATTAAACGCCTTGTTAAATTATCTAAATAAGGTTGAATATAAAAATAATTTAATTAATAAAAGCGTTGAAGCTGAAGATAAATTGTTTAAAACATTAACTACATCTGTTAGAAAATTAACTTATAAAAATATTCCTTTCTTATTATCTGATACAATAGGATTTATTAATAAAATTCCAAATGAACTTCTATCTTCATTTATGACTACATTAGAAGAAGCTAAAAATGCTGATTTGATAATCGTTGTCGCAGATTTAACAGATAAAAAGCTTAATATGCAATTAGAAACTACTATAAGAACGCTTGAAAAAATATTAGGTGATAAAAAACCTGAAATTATTTTCTTATTCAATAAGATTGACGAGTTTAATGATATACCAGATATTAGATTTGAAGTATCAGGATATAAATCACTTGGTTATTCAAATAAAGATGAAAAATATCAATATAAATTATTAGAATTAATAAAAGAATTCTTATTACAGGATTATGAAATAATTGATCTAAATATTCCCTATCAAGATCAAAAATTAATTCATAAATTAGAAACTACAACTTCTATCATTTCTAAAACATATTTTGATGACTATATTCTTTATAAAGTATACTGTCCTAAATCATATACAAAAGAATATTCTATATATCGTGCAATTGATATGGTAATGTAAAAAAATGTAAAAAAATGCCGTATCTAAAGGAAAATTTATTTTTTAAAAAACATCTTTAAGAAATTAAAAAAAGTGTTTGACTTTCAAAAATAAAAGTGTATAATTGATAAATGTAGTTCGATGTATCATATATATTAGGAAATTGGTCCTAATGTTTCTACCCTTGAACCGTAATTTAAGGACTATGGTACAAAAAACTCTATTTGTTTTTTGTACTTTTATTTATAGACCACTTCGGTGGTCTTTTATTTTGCAAAAAAAACTATCTAAATTAATAGATAGCTTTTAAATATAATCATTATTAAATATCATATTTATAACTGATAAAATTATTATAATAATTGAAAACGCAAATAATGGTGAATAAAAAGTTAATTTTATTCCAAGAACAATTATTACAACTGAATAATACACAGCCAATAAGAAATGTGATAATTTAAAATATTTACTAGGCATTTTTAATGCGTCTAATATAATTATAGGTAAATATACTGAAAAAGCTGGTATTAAATATATAGTTTGATCAGCCAAATTATTAATATATAGCGCTATTAATGTAATAATAATTAAACTCATACCTATAATTGATGTGATCATTTCTAATCTTTTTTTAAGATAATCTTCTGCATATGTTGAATAATAAATTATCGCTACACATCCTGCTGCATAACTCATTAAACCACCTAAGGTTGCGATAGCATATCTATCAACTGTCTTTGGTGTAAAAGTTAGCGAAAATAAACTTGTTATAGATATTGCAAGGGTTAAAATAGCTACTACAAATGGTTCAAATTTTTTATATTTTTTAATAAATATAAATTCTAAAGCTAACAAACAAAATGCAATATTAATTATTCCATAAAATGGTGTAGAAGCACCTGCTATTAAAAATATAGCCCCAACTATAGCTAAAATGATTGATATAAATAACGAAACTTTTCTCATGTTCTTCTTCCTTGATAATTTAATTATACAAGAAAATAACACTTTTGAATAATATTTTTAACGATTTAATAATTATTTATCTAACAAGAATGATTTTAATATTTTCTTTACATTTTCAAAATCAGTTTGTTGATTAATCTCATTCTTTATAGGTCCCGCTAGTGGAATACCTTTTAGATAATATCCTATATGTCCTCTCATCTCAATTAATGCTAGATGAGAGCCTTTTAATTTTTCAAGCATTTCATGTTGACGAACTATCATATTATATTTATCTAAATTTGAAGGTCTTTCTGGCATTTTAGATGTTTCTAAATATGTTGTAATTTCATTAAAAATCCAAGGATTTCCTAATGAACCACGACCAATAGCTACTGCGGTACAACCAGTTTGTTCAAGCATATCTATCGCATCTTTTGCACAAGTTATATCGCCATTTCCAATGACAGGGATATTAACTGCATCTACTACTTGTTTAATATATTCCCAATGAGAATGACCACTATAGAATTCTGAACGAGTTCTTGCGTGTATTGTTAAAGCTTTAGCACCTGCTTTTTCCATTAATTTTGCCATTTCTACAACATTAATATTATCTTTATCAAATCCTAAACGCATTTTTACAGTAACAGGCTTTTTAACTGCATCTACTACCGCTTTTACAATCTCATACGCTTTTTGAGGATTTTGCATAAGTGCTGAACCTGCACCAGTCTTTACAACCTTAGGTACAGGACAACCCATATTAATATCTATAATGTCACAATCACTATTCTCATCAATGAATTTTGCAGCATTTACCATTGAATCCACATCAGATCCAAAAATTTGAAGAGAGACAGGATGTTCAAGCGGTGAAACTTTTGTCATTGCGACTGTTTTTTCATTTTTAAATCCTAATGCCTTATCGCTAACCATTTCACATACAACAAGACCAGCATTTTGTTCATGACATAATATTCTA
>OCTW011603366.1_pt1 | contig 22945 bp, 20 predicted proteins | sample 1539671 | NCBI WGS metagenome assembly OCTW01 (sample SAMN02144230, study PRJEB22623) | gut metagenome | biome: sheep rumen | host: Ovis aries | place: New Zealand | reverse complement strand
AAGAATAGGTTTAGATACAGGCGAAAGTAGGCGTATTTGCGCATAAAAATGCTTTCAAAACCGTCTGTATCTGGATATTCCGGAAACAGGCGGTTTTTTTGCGTTGATAATGAGCCAAGTAACCGCATGAAGCGTTTACGCTTCAATGTGGATATTTGGCGAATATCCGACACCGAGACGAAGTCGAGGGATCGGAGCCGTCAAAAGACGGCGTATCAACGCAGTTGAGGATCATTAGTCTAACGGATAGAACACTTCGCTACGAACGAAGAGATATAGGTTCGACAGTCTCGTCTGTCGACTCGGTCGTTGCTGAACACGTGCCACTGGCACGTAGCAACCCACAGGGCATCAGCACCCCATATCAAAATGATATTTGACCGCCGTTTTGATATACTTTCAAAGATATAGAGACATTTGCAGCCAAAGTATGCTATTATTAGGTTGCGTACCATGCCACATGATGCGGATGGTTATATTGTATATTATGGTACATGATGCGAATTGTAATACTTTGTATTTTCGAAAAGGAGACCGGTGGGTTTCGCTTGATATAAGAAAGGAGTTAACACATGGGGACAGTATATGTGACCGGACACAGGAATCCGGATCTTGACAGCGTGTGTAGCGCATACGGATATGCCGGACTTATGAACATGCAGGATGCGGAAAATACATATATTCCGGTCAGGTGCGGGCATCTGTCGGAAAGTGTGAGAAATATCCTCGAACAGCTGGAGATCGAGATCCCTGTTTATATGCGTGACGTATATCCGAAGGTTAAGGATGTCATGCTGACTGACGAGCACAGGATCGATGCAGATGACTCTCTGACGGCTGTGGCTGCGATATATGAGAAGAACAATCCTAGTGCTATACCGGTTTATGATAATGGGGAATTTTACGGCCTTCTGACGGTGGATGATATCACCAACTGGACCATGAGAGAGCTCTCTAAGAGCAGTAAGATCACTGCAATCCCGAAGGTTAAGGAGATTATGTCGGTTCAGAAGGAGAGAGTATCGTCGGAGGAACTTTTCGACGAGGCAAGAGCGATACTGCAGAAATCCGACGGAAGAGGACTTGCGGTATATGAGGAAGACAAATACGTCGGATTTATAACAAGGCGCTGCTTCCTTAAATTTCCGGAATACAATGTGATACTCGTTGATCATAATGAGCCGGGTCAGAGCATCAGAGGAATAGAAACGGCAAATATAGTCGGAATACTGGACCATCACAGGCTGGATGCAATCAAGACCAAACAGCCGATATTTATCTGCGCGGAGCCGCTCGGAAGCACATGTACGATCGTATATCAGCAGTATATCAGAAATAACAGGACGCCGGACAGCGTCATGGCGAAGGTTCTGCTTACGGGAATACTGTCGGATACACTTATCCTGAAGAGTCCGACAACGACCGGAGATGATGTCGTGGCAGCGCATATTCTCGCATCGATCGCGAAGGTTGACGTGGAAGAATACGGCATGTCCATGTTCTCGAGAGTCGGAGGCCTTAAGGATAAGGATCCTCAGGCTGAAATATCTGCGGATTTCAAGGCTTATTCGGAAAATGGCGTGAAGATAGGCATCGGCCAGTGCGAGGTTACGACACTGAACGACCTGAGGGATTACTCAGACAGATATCTCGAAGCGCTTAATGAGATAAAATCAATGAAGGGACTGGACTGGGCTGTACTGATGCTCACGGATGTCATCCATGAGCACAGCGCGCTTCTCTGTACGGAGCATCGCGGTAACAGACATCTTCCGTACTCTCCGGTTGCTAAAAATATTTACGACATGCCGCGTGTAATGAGCCGTAAGAAGCAGCTGCTTCCGGAGATCATACATGCTGTGGGAGATCAGTAATCAGATTTTTATGAACCGCGTGCAGTATGAGGGCGAGGCCGGAATGATAAAGGTAAATGTGGGGGAATAAGATAAAATGAAAAAAGTAAGCAGTTTTATCGGAAAATACATGGCATGGATAGTGCTGCTCATCGCAGCTCTGGCGCTCTTCCTGCCGAAAACATGCCTGTGGATAGAAACGGATTGGATCAATTATCTCCTGATGGTCGTTATGTTCGGAATGGGACTGACGATGAAATTATCTGATTTTGCGGTGGTTTTCTCAAATCCGCGGGATGTAATAGTCGGATGCGTCGCACAGTTTGCGGTGATGCCGGTACTCGCGTATCTGCTCGGCAAGGCATTTGGACTGAGCGATGAGCTTCTCGTCGGAGTGGTTCTTGTGGGAACGTGTCCGGGAGGAACATCAAGCAACGTCATCACGTACCTGTCGAAGGGCGACACAGCTCTCTCCGTGGGAATGACAAGCATAAATACACTACTTGCACCATTACTTACGCCTGCGCTGACGTATTTGTACCTGAAAACCTCTGTAAGCGTGGATGTAAAGTCGATGTTCATATCGATAATAGAGGTCGTACTGATACCTATCGCACTGGGACTCCTGATCAACAAGCTCTTCGGAAAATACACCGAGAAGATCATGGACGCCATGCCGACCGTATCGGTGACCGCAATATGCCTCATCGTTGCGGCTGTCGTATCGCACAACAGCGAGAAAATATTGAATGCAGGGCTGGTAATACTCGTGATCGTGATCATCCATAACCTGCTGGGCTACCTGTGCGGATATCTGATCGGAATGCTGTTCAGGATGGATATGTCCAGAAAGAAAGCAATCTCAATAGAGATAGGAATGCAGAATTCCGGGCTCGCGACTTCGCTGGCGTCGAGTGCATTTCCGGATATGGCCATGGCAACGGTTCCCGGCGCAATCTTCTCCGTATGGCATAACATATCGGGGGCTGTGCTGGCGGGGATATACAGGAGGAATATCTGAAATCGGCCATGAATAAGGCGGCTGATCTGATTGAGAGAGCTAAGAAGAGAAAGGGCTTTGTATAAGCTGATGAGGAACTTCAAATGAAAACAGTATTATGCTACGGTGATTCAAATACATATGGTTATGATCCTTCAAGTGGAATGAGATACCCTGAAGGTGTCAGGTGGACAAGCCGGCTTCGGAAGCATCTGGGCGGCGAATACAGAGTGATCGAGGAGGGCTGCAATGGGAGGACTACGGTCTTCGATGATCCTCTCGAGGGCTGGAAGAACGGCCTCGATTATCTGAGACCATGTCTCAATTCACATAAACCGGTTGATATATTTGTGATGATGCTTGGGAGTAATGATCTTAAGACTGTATTTCACGCTGAGCCCCGGGATATAGCTGAGGGTGCGGAGACTCTTGTCAGAGATGTGATTGATTTTACGAAGAATAAGCAGGGCTTTGTTCCGTGGATCATCCTTGTCTCTCCGCCGGAGATCGGCGAAGGAATCGCGTCATCACCTTTCTACGGAAGCTTTGATGAAGGCGCGATAGAGCGTTCAAGAGGGCTGGCGGAGTATTTTAAACTTGTTGCGGAGCGAAACGGATGCACCTATGTCAATGCAGCGGAATATATAAAACCGTCGGAACTGGATTCGCTTCATTTGTCGCCGGAAGGGCACAGGAGACTGGCGGAAGTGATCGGTGAAACGATACAGGGTTAAGTGAAGAACGGCTATGGTTCACATTTTAATTAGGCAGGAACTATATGGAAAATGCAAAATATACGCTTGATTATTATAAAGAATTCGCGGATGAGTTTTATGAGTCGACGATCATTGCGGATGTTGAATACCTTAGGGAGAGGTTTCTGAAGCATCTGCCGGAAGGCGCGCGCATCCTTGATCTTGGATGTGGTTCGGGGAGAGACTCGAAGGCTTTTGTTGACCGAGGATACAGGGTTGATGCGATTGACGGTTCGTCGGAAATGTGCGAGCGTGCGTCAAAGTATGCCGGCATTGATGTAAAATGCATGGACTTCTTCAGGCTGGAGGGTGATGGAAAATACGATGGCATCTGGGCCTGCGCGTCTATTCTTCACGTTGAGAAGGAGAGAATCCCGGAGATGCTCGGCAGGATGAGAGATGCTCTGAAGCCCGGCGGAGTAATGTATATTTCCTTCAAATACGGTGACTTCAGCGGCCTGCGCGACGGAAGATATTTTGTTGATCTGAACGAGGAGCTCTTCGGTGAGATATTGAAAGATATTTCCGGTGTTAAGATAATTGATGAGTGGGTGTCTGTCGACGTAAGAAGAGGTAAGGACGTCACCTGGCTGAATGAACTGGTTGTGCGGGAGGGGTAGCTAATGGATAGAGATATATTTGATCTTCAGCGCTTTGTAACTGAACATGAGAAGATGTTTGATACAGCGTACGCGGAGCTGGCTGCGCCGGAGGAAGAAGTATTTCAGAAGGTTCTGGATAAATACTTTGATGGCGAGAAGGATGGAAAAACCTTATTTTTATTGGAACAGGGAAGAAAAAGCAAATGAGAAGTTATGTTTCAATAAACAGAATGAATTCGATTGAACGACCTGCACAGGACAGGTTTGATTTCTCATGCCTTCAGAGCTTGAATCTTGATCAGACAGATATAGCAGGCAAAGAATATAAAGAATCAAATTGGGATAGTAACAGGTTTAGATACAGGCGAAAGTAGGCGTATTTGCGCATAAAAATGCTTTCAAAACCGTCTGTATCTGGAGATTCCGGAATACAGGCGGTTTTTTAATAATTTTATATGAGTGAGAGAAACCAGGCACTTCTCTCACTCGAATAGGAGAAGAAAAATGTTTGAGATTAAAGGAAAGAAATGCACAGCTATATGCTACGCAAAGGTAGTTGAGGATGAGGCGATAGAGCAGATCAGAAGAATGTGTGATTATGATATGACTGAGGGTTCAAAGGTTCGCATCATGCCGGATGTACATGCCGGAAAAGGCTGCACGATCGGCACAACCATGACCATCGTTGACAAGGCGGTTCCAAATGTCGTTGGAGTCGACATAGGCTGCGGAATGTACACAGTAAATCTCGGAAAGGCTGAGATTGTTTTTGAGAAGTTTGATGAGGCTGCTCACTACGTTCCGTCCGGAAGAAATATCTGGGAGGGGCGTCAGGATAGATTTGACCTGACAGAGCTTTACTGCTACAGAGATCTGAAAAATACAAAATGGATCGAGCGAAGCCTTGGTACTCTTGGCGGCGGAAACCATTTTATCGAGATTGATATGGCAGCGGATGGTACAAAATATCTTGTTATACACAGCGGAAGCCGTAACCTCGGAAAGCAGGTCGCTGAGCTTTATCAGAGACTGGCAGTCGACCTTAACAAGGGGATCGGTTATTATCTGGAGGCCAGAGAGGAGCTGATCCGTACATATAAGGAGCAGGGACGCAGAAGCGAGATCCAGGAGGCTCTCAAGGAGCTGAAATGGAAGAAAGAGGTGCTTCAGCCTGATATTCCCGAGGATCTTTGCTATCTCAGCGGAAAATATCTTGATGATTATCTCCACGACGTAGAGATATGTCAGAAGTTTGCAAGAAAGAACAGAGAGAAGATGGCAGAGGTGCTTCTCAGCCGCACAGGACTTGCTGCAGGAGAGGCATTTCACACGATTCATAACTATATTGATACGGATGAGAGGATCCTTCGTAAGGGAGCTATTGCGGCTCACGCAGGCGAGAAGGTTCTTATTCCGATAAACATGAGGGATGGAAGCATCATTGCCGTGGGAAAGGGTAACCCTGAGTGGAACTACTCTGCACCTCACGGGGCAGGGCGTATTATGTCCAGAACTAAAGCGAAAGATACTCTTTCGATTGATGAGTATAGAGAGACGATGAAGGGAATCTATACAACTTCGGTAAATGAGTCGACTCTTGATGAGGCCCCTATGGCATACAAGTCTCTTGACGATATCATAGATGTCGTTCGTGAGTCTGTTGATGTGATAGATGTGCTGAAGCCGATCTATAACTTTAAATCGTCGGAGTAATATTTTTCCGACCGAAAAGCTCACAAACTTCCGATTCTTGATTTTTATATGTGCAGTAATAAGTTTATGTTATAATAAATATTATTATTTTACTGATAATCGGAATTCGTAAAGGAGCTTATTATGGACGAGAGACTTAAAAAACAGCTGGATTTTTCGCTGGAAATCGATAAAGAAAAAAATATATTCAGGCAAACGCATCTGACGCAGCACGGGCGGAACGAAAATGATGCGGAACACGCATGGCACATGGCAATAATGGCTTATCTGCTTCGGGAATATTCAAATGAGGAAGTGGATATAGCCAGAGTTATGCTCATGTGCCTTATTCACGATATCGTAGAAATTGATGCAGGAGATACCTATGCGTATGACGCGGAGGGGATTGCAACCCAGAAGGCCAGAGAGGATGCTGCAAAGGAGAGAATATTCTCGATGCTTCCTGAGGACCAGAAGGAAGAGTTGATCGCTCTGTTTGATGAATTTGAAGATTACCGTTCGCCGGAGGCAAAGTTTGCACATGCGATGGATAATCTGCAGCCGCTCCTCTTAAACAACAGCAACGATGGCGGCGACTGGAGGGAACACGGAGTAAGCGCTGAAATGGTTTACAAGCGTCAGTCGAAGACCCGTCTGGGATCGGAAAAACTGTTTGAACTGACGGATCAGATCATTAAGGAGAACATACGCAAGGGAAATCTGTAACCACTCCCTCGGAGTCGTTGCGCTCTTGTTGCGGTTAAGATGGTATGATATGTTTTGGGTTAAACAGTTAAATATAGGGGATATCGGATAACCGGGGAGTCTCGGAATTCATAGTGAGGACCGTTTGATGAAACAGAAGATAAAAGCAATTATCGGAATAATGATTCTTATATTTTTGCTTGTTCCCAAGGTGAAAATATCTGCGTCAAACAACAGGGTTGTCCGCGTTGGATATTATGACGCTGTACTTATGGATGTTCGCATGCCGGAGATGGACGGACTTGAAGCAGCTGCTTCCATATGTGCTCTGGACAGACCGGATGCAAAAACCGTACCGATCATTGCGTTGACCGCAAATGCATTTGATGAAGACGTACAAAGATCGTTACAGGTTGGAATGAATGCACACCTGTCCAAGCCGGTTGAGCCGGAAAATCTCTACCGGACCTTGGAGGAATTGATATCATAAATTTACTTTTGCTTTCACAAAAATATGACGGGGTAGGAGTGATTCCTGCTCCGTTTTTAATTTGGTCTTCATGGAACGCAATTACGTCATATTGAATCAAAATGACCAAATTAAATCTCTTGACGATGCAATTAAATTAATATAGAATGACAGTAGTTAATTATGTCAAACTGGACTGAAATGACAAAATTGAATCGTTTATGAGGTAATTGAATGAGAGATTATAGTTATAAAGAAAAGTGGGTAAAGCTCTTTACACCTGAAATAATAAAGAAGCTAACGCTAATCAATGAATTCAAAGGAGAACAGCGCTTATTCATAGAGGCGCACAAGGACGAGCTGAAAGAACTGGTTGAATTAGCAAAGATTCAAAGTACAGAAGCTTCAAACAAGATAGAAGGAATATATACAGCAGATGACAGATTGAAGAACCTGGTGCAGGAGAAGACTACACCTCGGAATCGCGATGAATCTGAAATCGCCGGTTATCGTGATGTTCTCAATACTATACATGAAAGCTATGAATATATACCGATAAACGCGAATTACATACTTCAATTACACCGTAATCTATATAAGTTTATAGGAAATGTTGATGGCGGTAAATTTAAGACAGGAGACAATATAATAAGGGAAACGGATGAAAAAGGAAATGAAAAAGTCAGATTTCGCCCTGTGCCTGCATGGGAGACTCCCGAGTCGATAGATAGACTATGCGAAGCCTTTAGAGATGCAAAAGAAGAGGTTGATCCCTTGATCCTGTCAAGTATGTTTATATTGGATTTTCTATGCATCCATCCCTTCAATGATGGTAATGGAAGAATGAGCAGACTTCTGACATTACTTCTTTTGTATCAGTCGGGTTTTATAGTTGGAAAATATATCAGTATTGAGAAAATAATAGAACAATCCAAAGAAACATATTACGAGGCACTTCAGGATAGTTCAATTGAGTGGCATGAGAATAAGAATGACTATAAACCGTTTGTTAATTATATGCTGGGCGTGTTGATAAATGCATATAAGGAATTTGAATCAAGAGTAAAGCTATTGACGAATCCGAATTATAGTAAAGCAGATCGTATACGTGAAATAATAAAGGAACATATCGGAACGATTACGAAGTCAGAACTCTTGGATATGAATCCGGATATTAGTGATACAACCGTGCAGAGAACATTGGCTGAGCTGCTGAAGAATAATGATATTCTTAAAATCGGCGGTGGCCGTTATACAAAATACGTATGGAATGGAGATAAATAAATGATTACAGGTGAATTAAAAAACAAAATTGATGGTTTATGGGATGTATTTGCAGCAGGCGGTCTCGTGAATCCTCTGGAAGTAATAGAACAGATCACATATCTGATGTTTATTCATGATCTGGATGATTCGGATAACAAGAGAGCCAAGGAAAGTGCGATGCTTGGACTGCCTTTCAAAAGTATCTTTTCAGAAGAAGTAAAGATCGGAGACAGAACTATAGATGGTTCACAGCTGAAGTGGTCTGTATTTCATGATTATCCGGCTGACAGAATGTATACTGTTATGCAGGAATGGGTATTTCCGTTTATAAAGTCTCTTCATAGCGATAAGGATAGCGCTTATTCAAAATATATGGATGACGCCATCTTTAAGCTTCCGACACCACTTCTTCTGTCAAAGGTTGTAGATCTTTTGGATGACATCTATGCGCTTATGAATGAATCTCAGAGCGTGGATGTCAGGGGAGATGTATATGAGTATCTGTTGTCGAAGATAGCTCAATCAGGACGTAACGGACAGTTCCGAACACCACGACATATTATACGAATGATGGTTGAAATGATGAATCCTTCGGCAGATGAAATAATATGTGACCCAGCATGTGGTACATCCGGATTTTTGGTGGCAGCGGGAGAATATCTTAAGGAAAAAAGAAAAGAAGAGATATTCTTCGACAAACAGAAGAAGGATCATTATATGAATCATATGTTCCATGGTTATGATATGGACAGAACCATGCTCCGTATCGGTGCTATGAATATGATGACTCACGGCATAGGTAATCCGTTTATCGAGTACAGGGACAGCTTATCCGACCAGAATATGGATAAAGAAAAATACTCTTTGGTATTGGCAAATCCGCCTTTTAAGGGAAGCCTGGATGCGGAATCTGTATCTGCAGACCTCTTAAAAGTTTGTAAAACTAAGAAGACTGAATTATTGTTCCTGACATTGTTTTTAAGAATACTTAAGGTGGGCGGAAGATGTGCATGTATCGTTCCTGATGGAGTGCTCTTCGGATCATCTACGGCTCACAAGGCTATAAGAAAAGAGATAGTGGACGAGAACAGGCTTGAGGCCGTTATATCAATGCCTTCGGGAGTATTTAAACCATATGCCGGAGTGTCAACAGCTATTCTTATATTCACCAAGACCGGTCATGGCGGAACAGATAATGTTTGGTTCTATGATATGACAGCGGATGGATTCAGCCTGGATGATAAGCGTTCTCCGGTATCAGAGAACGATATTCCGGATATCATAGAAAGATTCAAGAACCTTGGTAAGGAGACGGACAGAAAGCGTACCGACAAGTCCTTTATGGTTCCAAAGAAGGATATAGTCGATAATGATTACGACCTGAGTATTAACAAGTATAAAGAGGTTGAATATGTGCCGGTCGAGTATCCGCCAACATCTGAAATAATGGCTAATATCAGAGAACTGGAAAAAGAGATCAGCAAAGAGATGGATGAGTTGGAGAGGCTGCTTAAGCAGTAAAAATGTAACTATTGATATGATAAATTGAGATTTGTCGAGGTGACGAGGAGTGCCGGGACAAGACGGCAGATGCGCGGGGGAGCTTGCTCACCAGAGCGCATATGACGGATTGGACCGATAGTCCGATAGGACGCATGAGCATGAAGCGAAGCGGAATGCGAATGGGCACGCCGAGGAGCCTCGGAGGGATGATATGAAAACAACATTAGGAGATATTTTTGAGATAGGATCTGGAGGGACTCCATCTAAAGCACATCCAGAATATTATGGTGGAGAAATACCGTGGGTTAAGACGGGCGATTTAAAGGAAGAATACTTATTTTCTGTTGAAGACTGCATTACGGAAGAAGGATTGAAGAATTCATCTGCCAAGATGTATGAGCCTGGAACAGTGCTTATTGCTATGTACGGTGCAACTATAGGAGCTACTTCAATACTAAAATTTGATGCTTGCACAAACCAAGCATGCGCAGCTTTTAAACCATGTAAAGATATAAAACCAGAATATTTATACTATTTTCTTAGAAGTAAGAAGCAAAAGTTTATTAGTGATGGTGTAGGTGGAGCACAGCCCAATATATCAGCAGGTTATCTAAAGAAAGTGCAGATAGATGTTCGTAGCATTGAAAATCAAGATCGTATTATCGCTATTTTAGATGGCATAAATAGTGTTATTCAGAAACGACAATTAGAATTGGATTTATTGGACGAACTCATCAAAGCCCGATTTGTCGAGATGTTTGGGAATCCAGTTGTAAATGATAAAGGGTGGAGCACTGATTCTTGTAAGAATCTTATGAGGAAGATAGGTTCAGGTGCTACACCTAAGGGTGGCAGAGAAAGTTATTGTGATGAGGGAATATCTCTAATCCGTAGTATGAATGTTTATAACAATAGATTTGAGTATAAAGATTTGGCTCATATTACAGATGAACAAGCTGAACAACTAGATAACGTGACTATTGAAAAAAGTGATGTGCTTTTGAATATTACTGGAGCCTCTGTAGCAAGATGTTGTGTAGTTCCTGACGACCTGCTTCCTGCAAGAGTTAACCAGCACGTATCTATTATTAGATGCAAAGAAAGTCTTTTACCAGAATTTGTATGTAGTATGTTTACAGAGGATAACTATCAAAGATTGCTGTGGAACATTGCTACAGCTGGTGGTGCAACACGAGAAGCAATTACTAAGCAACAAATAGAAGATTTGCAGTTAATAGTTCCGCCACTTGACATACAGAAACAATTTATGGATTTTGTCAAACAAGTCGACAAATCAAAAGATGCAGTTAAAAAATCATTAGATGAAGCCAAATTGTTATTTGATAGTTTGATGCAAGAATACTTTGGATAAGAAGATGTTACTCAGAGATTTATTCATATGAACTGATAAATATAAAAAAAGAAGCGAGTAAGCCGTTTGAATCAGAATGACCGCACGGTAGAAAAACCGCCTCTCATTTTCGTATTATATGAACAAGCAAAATATTTGTCAAACAAAAGCATCATTACAGGAAGACGATGTATACAAGGAGAGGAAAGTTATTTATTAATGGATGGAATCAAAACTTGGTAATATGCTAAATATGATATACATCTAATTATTGGAGGTATATCACATGAGAGAAGTTATTATCAATGTTTTGAATGACATGGCAGAGGATTTGTCGGTTTTGCAGCTCAAGAGGTTGCAGGAAGTTTTGTTGAAACGGCTTGATGAGAATAATGTTCGGCCTGAACCGGCTAAAAATGAAGAGTATCTTGATATGTTTCTTCATGCTAAGAGGATAGAGGGGTGTTCTGATCGAACGATTGATTATTATAGGTCGAGCAATACTCATATGCTGAAGATGATTGTTAAACCGATAAGAAAGGTAACCACCGAGGATGTCAGAAAATATCTTTCGGAATATCAGAAGATAAATAACTGTGGCAAGAGTACGCTGGATAATATCCGCAGGAATATATCAAGTTTCTTCTCGTGGTTAGAGGAAGAAGATTACATATTGAAAAGTCCGGTAAGAAGGATTCATAAGATTAAGACTAAGACGGTTGTCAAAGAAGTTATTTCAGATGAGGATATTGAAAGGCTCAGGGATAACTGCGAGGTCATGAGAGATGTTGCGATTATTGATCTCCTGTATTCGACAGGCATGAGAGTCGGAGAATTAGTGAATCTTGATATCAGCGATGTTGATCTGGAAGGTCGTGAATGCAAGGTTTATGGAAAAGGAGATAAAGAAAGGAAAGTATATTTTGATGCAAAAGCAAAGCTGCATCTGCAAAACTATATAGAGAGCAGGCACGATGATAACCCTGCACTGTTTGTATCATTGGATGCTCCATTTAACCGATTAAAGATTAGCGGCGTTGAAATAAGACTCAGGGAACTTGGAAGAAAATTAAATATTTGCAGAATTCATCCACATAAATTCAGGCGTACCATGGCAACGCGTGCCATAGATAAGGGAATGCCAATTGAACAGGTTCAAAAGGTGCTTGGACATTCACAGATTGATACTACTATGCATTATGCGATTGTTAATCAGAACAATGTTAAACTGTCACATAAAAAATATATCGCGTGATAAGAAGTAAAATATGAATAGGCACGGTGAGTTACTGAAAGATTTGCGTAGGGAACAACACCGAGTTTTGCGTAAAAACTAAACATATGTTTGACAAAGAGAGATGGCGGTGATAGTATAATCTTAAAGGTGCTACCGATAGACGGTTAGCCCTGATTAATTAGTAGTTATAAAAATAACCGCCGAGTCATTTCAGGGATGATAGGGCGGTTATTTTTTTGTCTTGCTATTACGACCTATCATATAGCCAAGACTGAAGAATGTTGCGCATAAGCTGATGACAGCTATAAGATCAGTAATAGTCAGCATAATTATGTCCTCCTATCGAAGATTTCTCCAAAGAGATTTCTATGTAAACAGAGTTCACAGTACTCCGATTATTGGACTAACCGCCTACCGTGTATGGTAGCACCCATAATTATTATAGCAAACATACGTTCGACGCACAAGCACATTGTTGTGGAGTTATTGAAATAAAGATTTTAAGAAGAGATACGACGGAGATTTACAAAGAAACTAAACATATGTTTGACAAAGAGTATTAGCGGTGATAGTATAATCTTAAAGGTGCTACCGATAGACGGTTAGCCCCGATTATAATTGATTGGAAAATAACCGCTCAATCTTGTCAGGGACTGGGGCGGTTATTTTTTTGTCTTGCTATTACGACCTATCATATAGCCAAGACTGAAGAATGTTGCATATAAGCTGATAACAGCTATAAGATCAGTAATAGTCAATCTGCAGTTCTCTTGTTGAGATTTGTAGGGATGATAGATGGAAAAAATAAAGTTAGGCGACTTATGTAAGCCGAGTGCTGGACAGATAAAAGAAGATGAAGATACGCTTATTGATTACATAGATATTTCTTCTGTGGATAATGAAACCAAGAAGGTTACAGGTTATCAGACAATCACATTTGGTGAAGCTCCAAGCAGAGCGCGTAAAGCCGTAAGGCGGGGGAATGTTTTGGTTTCAACAGTGAGACCGAATCTTAACGCGGTAGCTTTACTTGAAGAGGATACTCCTAACGTGTCTGTTGCTTCTACAGGATTTTGCATTTTGGAGAGTAAAGATGATGTGGATCCTAGATTCATATTAAATTTTTGCAAATCCAAACCCTTTATAGATGATATGGTGTCTCAAGCCATAGGAGCAAGTTATCCTGCAGTTAGTGACAAAATTGTTAGATCTGCTCTTGTTCCAAAGTATTCATATCAAGAGCAGCAGCATATTAGCACTGTTCTTGATAAATTGGCAGGAATAATAGATGACAGACGAATAGAATTACAGCAATTAGACGACCTTATCAAAGCCCGATTTGTCGAGCTCTTTGGTGATTATTTTAATTGCCACATCAATGAAAAAGAATTAGATGAGGTTTGTGATTTTATCGATTACAGAGGGAAAACTCCTGAAAAATCAGAAGAAGGAATTCCTTTGATTACTGCTAAAAATGTAAAGGATAATAAGTTTTTTATCGATCCGCAAGAGTTCATACCTGAAGAAAACTACGATGATGTCATGACACGAGGAATTCCAAGAGTAAATGATGTTTTATTTACTACTGAAGCGCCATTGGGGAACGTTTGCAGAATTCCTGATGTTTATGAGAAGTTCTGTGTGGGTCAGCGGTTAATAACGATGCAACCTCATGAAGATATTCTTAATTCGGAATATTTGGAATATGCACTAGCTAGCCCGGAGTTTCAGGATAAGATGTGGCAGAAATCATCGGGGAGTACTGTAAAGGGAATAAGATCAAAACTATTGATACTTTTAACTATTCCTGTACCACCAATGACTATTCAAGAGGAGTTTAAAAACTTTTTACATCAAGTCGACAAATCAAAATTGTTTTATTGAATGGCTCCAAAACTGGTTTTATAATGGGGATTGTAATGGAAAGCAATATATAGTGTAAGTTTAAGGAGGTGCCTATGACTACCAACTTTGACTATTTAAAGAATGAACCCAAATTTGTTGCGTTTGCTGATATAGCGATTTCAGCTGAGAAGATTATTCTCATGGATCCTGAGGCTAGTATTATGAACAGCCGCAGGGCGATGGAGTACGCTCTTAAATGGATGTACTCGGTTGATGCTGAACTGGAAATGCCATATCAGGATAATCTTCAGAGCCTGATGAATGCTGAGGACTACAGGCAGATAATTGGTCAGGATCTGTGGAGACGTATGGATTACATACGTAGAAGCGGAAATGCTGTGGCTCACGGTGGAAACAAACTTGGCAGGGATGAGGCACTTCTTTGTCTGGAGAACCTTTCTATATATCTGGATTATATTGCTTACTGCTATGCGGATGTTTATGAAGAGCATCCGTTTGACAAGAACCTGATAGAAAAAAGAATTGAAGGGATTAAAAAGTCTAAAGAGAAAGCTGCTGCAGATAAAGAGGCAGCTAGAAAAGAACAGCAAAGGGTAGCACAGCAGGAAGTTGATTTAAAGAAGCTTATTGAGGAAAATGCGTCTCTCAAGGCGGAGTTATCAGCTCGTAGACAGGAACAGCAGGAGACTTATGTTCCAAAGCCGCTTGATCTTTCGGAGTATAAAACCAGAAAGCTTTATATTGATTCCATGCTTAATGATGCAGGATGGATCGAGGGGAAGAACTGGCTTAATGAAGTTGAACTTCCGGGTATGCCTAATAAGTCTGAAGTAGGATATGCGGATTATGTTTTATATGATGATACCCATAAGCCGCTTGCGGTTATAGAAGCGAAGCGTACCTGCGTAGATGTTGCTAAGGGTAGACAGCAGGCTAAGCTATATGCAGATATTATTGAACAGAAATATAAGAGAAGACCTGTGATATTTCTTACCAATGGTTTTGAGACGCATATCATAGACGGTCAGTATCCGGAGAGAAAGTGCTCCGTAATCTATTCAAAGAGAGATCTTGAAAAATGGTTCAATCTGCTGACGATGCGTACAAGCCTTCGTAATATCATGATCAATAAGGATATTGCAGGAAGATATTATCAGGAGGCAGCGGTTAAAGCCGTATGTAATGCTTTCGATGAGAAGAACAGGCGTAAAGCTCTGATCGTTATGGCGACAGGCTCAGGCAAGACCAGAACAGTTATTGCTCTGTGCGATGTTTTGCTGAAGAATGGCTGGGTTAAAAATATACTCTTCCTGGCTGACAGAAATTCTCTTGTCACCCAGGCTAAGAGAAGTTTTGTAAACCTTTTGCCGAATCTTTCATGTACAAATCTTGTCGAAGAAAAGGATAATTACAGCGCTCATTGTGTATTTTCAACTTATCAGACAATGATGAACTGTATAGATTCAGTTAGTGATAAAGAAGGGAAGCTTTTCACGAGTGGTCACTTCGATCTTTTGATATGCGATGAGGCACATAGGTCCATATATAATAAATACAGGGATATTTTTAACTATTTTGATGCACCACTTGTTGGTCTTACTGCAACGCCGAAGGATGAAATAGATAAAAATACATATAGTATCTTTGAACTGGAAAACGGCGTTCCGACATATGGATATGATCTTGCTCAGGCGGTTAAAGATGGCTATCTGGTGGATTATGTATCGGTAGAATCAAAACTTAAATTTATAGAACAGGGTATTGTATATGATGACCTCTCCGATGAGGATAAGGAAGCGTATGAAGAAACCTTTGTGGATGAAAACGGTGATCTTCCGGAGGCAATAGGTTCCTCTGCGCTTAATACATGGATATTCAATGAAGATACGATCAAGAAGATCCTGCATACCCTGATGGATAAGGGGATCAAGATTGATTACGGGCAGAAGATAGGCAAAACGATCATATTTGCCAAGAATCACGAACATGCCGAGAAGATTCTGGAGATGTTTAATAAAGAATATCCGCATCTCACTGATTATGCAAAAGTGATCGATAATTATATGACTTATGCACAGAGTGCTATTGATGAGTTTTCTGATCCTAAGAAGCTGCCTCAGATAGCTATCTCAGTTGATATGCTGGATACCGGTATAGATGTTCCTGAAGTGCTTAATCTTGTGTTCTTTAAGAAGGTTATGAGTAAGGCTAAGTTCTGGCAGATGATAGGACGAGGCACAAGACTATGTCCGGGACTTTTGGATGGTGAAGATAAACAGAAGTTTTATATATTTGACTTTTGCGGGAACTTTGAGTTCTTTAGAATGAATAAAGGGAAAGCAACAGCAAATATGATAGCTCTGCAAGGCGCAATCTTTAACCTCAAGTTTGAAATTGCATATAAGCTGCAGGGGTTAGAACACCAGGTTGAAAGACTGATCATGTACAGGGATTCTCTGGTCAAATATATGTCTGAAAAGGTGAGAGAATTACCAAGGGACAACTTTGCTGTAAGGCAGCATCTGAAATATGTTGATCTGTATTCATCAGAGGATAATTATAAAACTCTGACGTATGAAGATACTCTGATGGTCAGAGAAGAAGTTGCGCCGCTTATTCTGCCGGATGGTGACGAGGTGAATGCTGTTCGTTTTGATGCGCTCCTTTATGGAATCGAGCTTGCGTATCTTCTTGGTAAGAAATATAAGCGCGCCAGAACGGATCTCTATAAAAAGGTCAAAAGTGTTTCGGAGGTTGCAAATATACCGGAGATTCAGGCACAGTCGGATTTCATCGATAAGATAATAAATACAGACTATATCGAAACAGCTGACATTGATGACTTTGAGGAAATCAGAGAACGGCTTAGAGATCTGATGAAGTATATTCCAAAGCGCCACATAAGGTATGATACAAATTTTGAAGATGATCTGTTGTCAGAGGACTGGAATGAATCAGAACTTGAAAATGATGAGCTGAAGAATTATAAAGCTAAGGCGGAATACTATATCAGGCAGCACCAGGACAACATAGTTATAGCGAAGCTTAAAACAAACAAGCCGTTATCACAAAATGATATTGAAGCTTTGGAAAAGATTCTTTGGGGCGAGGTTGGTACTAAACAGGAATATGAGCATGAGTACGGCTCGAAGCCTTTAGGAGAACTTGTAAGGGAAATAGTCGGGCTTGATATGAATGCAGCAAAAGAAGCTTTTTCTGAATACCTTGATGGGGCTAATCTGGACAGCAGGCAGATATACTTTGTGAATCAGATTGTCGAGTACATAGTTCATAACGGAATGATGAAAGATTTATCTGTTTTGCAGGAGTCGCCATTTACAGATCGTGGCAGTATTGTGGAGATTTTTACTGACTTAAATGTGTGGATGGGTATAAGAAAGATTATAGATGATATTAATGCAAATGCTGCTGTTGCATAGATTTGTATATACAGTGAGAGGGGCGTTATACGTCCCTTGTCCTGTTTTGTTGCGCTTTTGTTATTATAAAATGATATAATAATTATTGTTGTAAATAATGGGATATTATAGATTATATGTATAAATCAGGAAGCTGGCTGATATAGAAGAGACAACAGCAGATATGACTCCGAATAAGAGAGATAAGGAGATCATGAAAACCGTTGTGAATCTGGTCCAGGCGGCTTCAAAATACATGGAAGGAAAAGAGCAAACAAAAATGTGGAGCGGAGAAACTCAGTAAGATCTTCAATGAGCAAATAACTATAAACCAATATTTCAGGGAGAGAATGTAAATTATGGATGATTTCAGTACGTATCAGGGAGCACTTGAAGTTTTCAGAAGGGTAAACTGTGTTGGTGAAAGAGAAAACTGCATAATAGGAACCATCGTAGATCTGTCAAAGAGCAGCGAGGCGAACGGTGCGATCGCAGGAATGAGCGCACTCGGAGCTGTAGGATACATCGTCGGCGGTGCACTCGGAAGAGACAGAGATTTGAGAACAAGCAGAATCTATGACTTCATGTTTGCACTGATCAATTTCACGGAAACCGGTGTCGGAATAATACCTTTACAGGGCGGCGGAATGAAAGTCAATCCGGAAAAACAGAGTCCGTTTTATGAGGGATTTGTATTTTACTATTATCAGGAAATATCGGATATTTCGTTTAAAAACTATATGGGGTTAAGAAAAAGCGTAAAAGCTGTTGCCATAACCCTGCTGAGTGGTGCCAAGCTGTGCTTTAATGCGAATATGACTGAAAAGGCATTGCCGTATCAGGTAAATGGAATGGCAAATCTGGTGGGAAGATATCAGAAATAACCGGGTATCAATCCTTAACACTTACCAAAAGTGACAGATTACCTCTTGACAAATACGAACATATGTTCTATACCATAATCAAGAGGTGAGGCATATGAGCATAGATTACAGATCTCCGCGAAAGGTTGATGTCATATGTCAGCATTCGGCAGATGGGACGGTTATTCCGCTCCGGGTCAGGCTGACTGATGAAGATGGTCAGAAGCAGGTATTTACAATTAAAGAATATATGGATCTGTCTCACAGAGGGTGTTATACAACGCCGGACGGGGTATTTGTTACAGACAGAAATCTGGTGTTTGAGTGCAAGATAGTCGTGATAAATATGATGAGAAAGATCACGTTATACTATTCACCATCGACTACGATCTGGACGATGACGACGCTATAGGAAGAGATTCCTATAGCGTCTTTTTCGTTGGAAATATATGTATGGATTATACTATGTATGGATTAATGTGTATGGATTATCAGATGAATATGGGGCGTATATTATCAGTCGACATACACTCCGTCCCAGTAATACTGACTGACGATGCTGCCGTCTCTGGCGTCAACACGGATCTCGCTGTATTCGTTCAGTCTGAAGGAATAATACAGTACGTCTGTTTTCACATCGTACTCAAGACGGTAGATTCCGCTGATCGGAGTTGTATCCTTCGGATTGAAGAACATCTGGCTTCTGTTCTGTTCGGCGAGATCGAGAACCCTGCCGAAAAGCTCCTGAGCAGGAATAATATCCGAGGTATCAATCAGTGCTACAGGCAGAGATTTGCTGGTCGGACTGAGATCAAGAAAAGGGTAATTATCTTCAGTACTGTAACGTACACCGGGGATTAACACACCATTCTGATACTGATATGCATTCACAAATATATCGCCGTATGCGCTGAGAAAACTGAACCCACATATATAGAGATCGTTTCCGATATATTTATCCAGATCACTGAGATATGCGATCACATCCTCCTTCTCGCTTTCATCCAGCCCACGATTTTCCCAAAGCTTATCGCTGTAATAGATATGATCGCCGTGCTTTTGGATGTTCTCAGGCTGAAAAGGTCCGGTGATTTCAGAGCCGTCATATATATCTGTGGAATCGTTGTTTTCATTTTTTATTTTCAGGGTTTTCGGAACAACAAGCACGGCCGCAGTGATAAATCCTCCGGCAAGAATTATAATGGTCAGTATTAACAGGATATTCTTCTTTTTCTTTTGCATGATATTTCCCCTTTGCACGTATTTTAACATAGTATTTAACAGTGTTTTTTAATGGTACGTTTTAATGGCTTTTTTCGGACCTGTTTTCACGCGCCTATATAGATTATACGTATGAAAGAGACGGTTTTATGGACAGTCTTTTTATTGTTTTTATGCCTCATCTATATTATAATTTATATGGTGGGAAAACCGCTCTTGTTGAGGAGTTTGAAGCTTTTATAAAAAATAAAAACTAATATAAGTATTTATGAATGTATGTGGGGAATATGGTGGGAAATACGGAAGAAAAGGCTGAGGTTACAAACCTTACGGAAGATATCGTAGAGGATATCAGTATTGAAACAATTAAATTAGCAGATGAGGCGGCCGGTGAAGCTGAAGCAAGTGAAATTAAAGGTGAGGCTGATAGTGAAAACAAGGCTGAACAGCCTGAAAAAAAGGTGAAGAGAAGAATCTCACTGCAGGTTAAGCTCAATGTATTTCTGACAATCATAGTATTAATAGTTTCAATGCAGCTGCTCAATATCAATTATCATTCCTATAAAGATGAGACGAAGGAAAGAATCGAGGAGAAGCTCGATGCTGCCGAAAGTACTAATCAGGAGCTTAATGACAGCATGATCGAAGAGACTACTTATTTGTACTGGGTTACACAGCTTGATGGCTTTAAAGAGGTACGTGAGGATGCGGTGGCTAAGGGAAATATCGATCTCCTGGAGGAATGGTGTAACGACAACTACGTGATAGATTATCATAAGGGAACGTTAATGACCGTGGAAGAGCATGAGGAGTTCAGAGCTGCGCTTAGAGCAGAGGCGGCAAGCCTTGGCTATTCCGAAGATGAGTATTATGATTATTTTGAGGAGAATGATAAGGGTTATTATGATTACTACGAAATAGGAACTGCTGTTTTTTCTACAAGTGTAAGTATGACGGGAATGGCTGATTATGCGGGTCTTTCGTATGTTGCAGGGTATGCCGAGGTGCCTGATGGATATCTCCTTGTAATGCAGGGATATGAAATGAGTCATGATGATTTATCTTTTAGCGAATTTAATTATCTTGGAGATCATTATGATAATGTTGAGGCGATAAAACAATACAAAAAGAAGAAGGGTGATAACCATGTTACGGTTCAGGAGGGCAAAACAACTGAAGCTGTGAAGGTTGTACCTTATGAGAAGGACGGGGTTCAGTATTATTTCATTTACGCATATGACGCTACCGACGAGATTGAGGCACAGCAGGCATTTTTAAAGAGAAGTCTGATCTTCGTGGCTATAATGGTTGTTGTTGCAATCGTTATCAGTATTCTTATCATGAGACGGATGGTTACCAAGCCGCTCAAGAGCCTTGCGAAGGCTGTAGACGGTTTCTCGCTGGAGGAGGATGAGGAAGGAAGCTCAGAGATCATCGACCTTCCGATCAAGTCAAGAGATGAGATAGGAACACTCTATGATAATATCCGCTCGATGCAGACACGTATCATAGACGATTCGGAAAATATAACCCAGATGACTGCCGAAAGAGAGAGGCTGGGGTTTGAGCTTGAGCTTGCCGAGAAGATTCAGAAGAGTACTCTTCCAAACAAGTTCCCGGCTTTCCCTGAGCATCCTGAGTTTGATATTTATGCAAGCATGGATCCTGCCAAGGAGATTGGCGGAGATTTCTATGACTACTATATGATCGATGATAAGCATCTTGCAGTTGTTATAGCGGATGTATCCGGCAAGGGTGTTCCTGCGGCGCTCTTCATGATGGTTTCGAAGATATTTATCATGAACAATGCCATGGCTGAGCCTTCACCGGCTGAGGTCCTGAAGAAGGCTAACCATCAGATCAGTAGCAACAATCCTGAGGGAATGTTTGTCTCTGTATGGCTGGGAATTCTGGATATTACAACCGGTAAGATGGTCTGCACAAATGCAGGACACGAATATCCGGTTATCAAGGAACCTGAAGGAAGCTTTAAGGTATTTAAGGAAGAGCATGGACTTGTACTTGGTCTGGTAAAGGATTTTGAATACAGTGAATATGAACTGCAGCTTTCTCCGGGCTCGAAGATTTTCGTATATACGGATGGTGTGGCTGAGGCTTCAACAGCAGATAAGAAGATGTTCGGAATGGGAAGAATCGAGAATGCCCTGAATGAATGCAGCGGCGGAACACCTGAGGAAATACTGCACCATGTTCGTGAGAGCGTTGACGGCTTTGTCGGTGATGCCGAACAGTTTGATGATCTTACAATGCTGTGCCTTGAATATAAAGGGACAGTTGGCTAAAAGGGTGAAATGTATCGGAGAAGTTATGTGAGGAGGGTGTAAGGTGCCTTTTAAAATAGTTCGTAATGATATTACCAGGATGCATACTCAGGCGATCGTTAATACTGCGAACGAATACGTTATGGTGGGACCGGGATGTGACAGTGCGATCTACAATGCGGCCGGTTACGATCAGCTGCTGGCATATAGAAAAGAAAACATAGGAGAGGTTCCGGAAGGCGAGGCTTTTATAACACCCGGATTTAATCTCAGAGCTGAGTATATCATCCATGCGGTAAGTCCGTTATATGTGGATGGTGCTCAGGATGAGGAGGAAAAACTTCGTTCATGTTATCAGAAAAGCCTTCAGCTTGCGCTCGATAATTCGATCACCTCAATTGCTTTTCCAATCATTGCAACGGGCGGATTCGGTTATCCGAAGGAGGAAGGACTGAGGATCGCTGTAGATGAGGTAAGTGCATTTTTACTAAAAAATGACATGATGATCTATCTGGTCGTATTTGATGACAGAACAACGACTCTTGGCGGAAAGCTTTATCCGAGGCTTGAGGAGTATATAGATCAAAAATATGTCGAGAAGAAACGTGCAGAAGAGTATGAGGATTTCTGCTTTGGGGATACGGCTCCCCAGCCAGAATCCTCAGAACAGAAACTCTCGCAGGCTCTTTCTAAACCGGCAGAGAATAACCGCTTCGGTGGACGTAGGCTTCGCAGAAAAGAGTCTCTGTATGAAGATGCGGCAGGTGTGGTTGGAGCGGCTCCGGGAAATGCGGCAGGTATAGTCGGAGCAGCCCCGGCAGAATGCTACATGGCAGCGTCTATGCCTGTGGATGCGGAGGA